>Ga0172380_10000778_pt1 | contig 58287 bp, 60 predicted proteins | sample Leawe162metaG_FD_119747 | JGI IMG/M metagenome (GOLD analysis project Ga0172380, IMG submission 119747) | Leachate microbial communities from a municipal landfill in Southern Ontario, Canada - Leachate well 162 metaG | ecosystem: Engineered > Solid waste > Landfill > Unclassified | place... | reverse complement strand
TACATCATAAACTCGCTCCACCCGGGCGGATACTTACTAAAGGCGGCCAACTGGACACAGGATGCAACCTGTGCCGCAGGGCCAATCGCCTGCGAACAGGCGGAGTTTCAAACCATTTCCCTTACAGGCCACTTGGCTCAAGGGAATAACAAACTTGCTCTCTGGACGTACCAACGGTCAGGCTACTCATTTGGAGCCGTTTGGGAGGGTTCTGTTGAATCCGTTCCCGAACCGGCGACCTTTGGGTTAATGGGTGTCGGACTCCTTATGGCGGGATTTTTCCACCGCAGGCGTTCGACAAAAAACGCCAAAAACTAGGACCTTTTGGTCCACAGCGCAGGTAGTACACATTTTGTGTGTCGCCTGCGCTTTTTTCATTTTAAAAATTAAGTCGCAATGATGAACTTGCTTTTTGTATCAAAGTGTGATATAAAAACCAAGTTCGGTTCTTTTCAAAAATTAAGGAGTAATAGTGACAATGACAAAGTGTCTACTGGTTATTGTGATTTTTGTGCTGACATCATGGTCGGCATTTGCAGCAACAATCTTCTTCGAGGACTTCGAGAATGGAGTTAACATACAATCTCAAACCTCAGGTGTCCTTGTGGGCACACAATTTCAAGTCTTGAGTGGTAGTGTGGATGTCGTCACACCGAGTGACACCTACACTACGCTTTGCGTTGCTCCTACCAGCGGTGTCTGTATTGACACTTACGGTGGGAACAACAACGGCGGGGGTGTTATTGAGACGGTTAACCCCATTGATTTCGAGGCGGGCAATTATATGCTTAGTTTCGATCTCATTGGGTGGTACTTCCCAAACAGCGACCTTAGTAGGGCGGCCACTGTTGAGGTATGGTTGGGAGCATTATTTATCGGCAGTTTTGATAGGGTGGGAGCAAATAACCCTTACCCAACAGAGAATGTCGCCTTTAATTTTGGTGCACCGACATCGGAACACCTCCGATTTGCCAACGTGTATTCGGATTCCGGATATGCTGGTGCAGTACTCGACAACATTCGTATCGAGGCTGTTCCCGAACCGGCAACGATGCTTTTGACCGGTCTTGGCCTTCTTGTGGCAGGGATTTTCCACCGCAGGCGTTCGACAAAAAACGCCAAAAACTAGGACCTTTTGGTCCACAGCGCAGGTAATACACATTTTGTGTGTCGCCTGCGCTTTTTCTATACAAAAAATCTGGAAATTTATGTTATAATACGCTTGTTATTTAATAAGGTAAACTTTTATATAAAATTATGAATCCAATATACATATTGATCGGTATTATAGCTATTTTATTTATTTGGTTTATTGCTGCTTACAATGGTTTTGTAAAACTCATAAACCGTGCCAAAGAAGCTTGGGCAGATATTGATGTTCAACTAAAGCGTCGTTACGACCTTATTCCAAACTTGGTAAATACTGTTAAAGGTTATGCTACACACGAGAGCTCTACTTTTGAAAAGATTACAGAGGCTCGTACTTCTGCTATGAATGCAGGTACTGTAGAAGAAAAAGGTAAAGCAGAAAATATGCTTTCTGGAACTTTGAAAAGTCTTTTTGCTGTTGCGGAAAATTATCCAGAACTTAAAGCAAATACAAACTTTTTAGAACTTCAAAGGGAACTTTCTGATACAGAAAATAAAATCCAAGCATCTAGGAGGTTTTACAACACAAATGTGAGAGATTTAAACATCGCTGTTGATTCCTTTCCAAAAAATATTGTTGCTAATGTTTTCAATTTCTCAAAAATGGAATTCTTTGAGCTAGGCGAAGATGAACAAGCAGCCAGACAACCGGTAGAAGTAAAATTTTAGGTAAAATCTAAAAAATATGGCTTCACTTTATAAAAATTATGATTCAAACATAAGGAAGACTTGGCTTTTAATGTCTTTGTTTTTTGTTTTTGTTATTTTTATAGGATGGGGATTCAGTTATTTTTATTCTTCTCCAGAGATTTTATATTTTGCTGTTATTTTTAGTATTTTAATGAACTTTTTCAGTTACTGGTTTTCCGACAAGATAGTTTTGTCTATGTCTGGAGCTAAAGAGGTGTCTAGAGAAGAAAACAGAGAGCTTTGGAATATTACAGAAAACCTTTGCATTACCGCTGGACTTCCAATGCCAAAGCTCTATGTAATAAATGATCCATCTCCAAATGCTTTCGCTACCGGTAGAAACAAGGAGCATAGTGCTGTAGCTGTAACATCTGGACTTTTACAAATACTCGATAAAACAGAAATAGAAGGGGTTATTGCTCACGAACTTTCCCACATAGGAAACAAAGATATTTTGCTTCAGACTGTGGTTGTTGTTTTGGTAGGTTTTGTTGCTCTTTTAGCTGATATGTTTTTGAGGTCAAATATGTTTGGGGGTAGATCAAATGATAGAAATGGAAATGCTGGTTTAATAATGCTTATTGCAGGAATAGTTTTATCTATCCTCACCCCTGTAGTAGCTACTCTTATCCAGCTTGCCATTTCTAGAAAAAGAGAGTTTCTGGCCGATGCTTCAGGAGCGCTTTTGACCAGATACCCAGAGGGTTTAGCCAGTGCTTTAGAGAAGATTTCTGGTTATGGGCAAGGTCTTAAAAAAGCAAATAATGCAACTGCTCATATGTATATCTCAAATCCATTTGGAGCAAAAGCCAGCAAAGGACTTCATAAATTATTTATGACTCATCCACCTGTGGAAGAAAGAGTGGCAGCCCTGAGAGGATTAAAGGTAGAATAAAAATATGAAAGAATCGTTTGAGATATTAGATAATGACATACCTAGTCCAGAGTCTTTAGAGGACAGAGTTTTGAATTTGGAAGAAGAAAATTCTTTTTTAAAGTCAAAACTGGAAGAGATTGAGGGACAAAAAAGCAAACTAGAAGAGATAGCTATAGAATTATCAGCAAAGTTAGAAAGTCAGGATAAAGATTTTGATAAAGAAGTCATAACAAACTTATTAAAAGAAATTGGTGATTTGAGGTTTGAGAAAAAAATTCTTGAGATTGAAAAAGTTACAGATGATTTGACCGGCCTTAAAAAGAGGAATTTTTTTGAAGAGTTGGTAAGTGATAGATTAGGTATGATTGAAAAAACTAGAGGTGAAGAAATGCCTGAAAGAAGAAAAGAGGATAAGGGGTTTGAGGATTTAAGTTTTGTATTATGTGATCTTGATCATTTTAAAGATATAAATGATACATTTGGTCATGAAATAGGGGATGAAGTTTTGAGAAAAGTTTCAGAAACTCTTAAGACTTCTGTCAGAGGAGGGGATATTGTTTGTAGATGGGGAGGAGAAGAAATCGCCATAGCTTTACTTGGTGCAGATAAGAAAGGTGCAGTGGATAAAACAGAAAAATTAAGAGAGTTGGTTCAGAGTTTAGATTTTTCAATTCCAGGACTTAAGGTTACTATGAGTGCTGGAATTGCCTCCTCTCTAGACGATTTAGATTTTAAAGAATTGTACAAAAAAGCAGATAGTGCTCTGTATGAAGCTAAAAGAGGTGGAAGAAACAAAGTTGTTGCTTATTCTGACGATCAAAACTAAAATAATCTTATGGACATAGCAAAACCTATACATGAAGAGCTTCATAGGATTGTTACAACAACGATTATTTATAACGAAGGTAGATATTTAATTACGAAAAGGGCTCCTCATAAAAAAGTTCATCCAGGAAAGTGGACTGTTCCAGGCGGGGGACTTGAAGTTAATGATTATATAAATACTCCACCTAGTACAAAAGGTGCTCCTCAGTGGTATGGAGCATTAGAAAAATCTCTAAGGAGAGAAATAAAAGAAGAGGTTGGACTAGAGATAGATAAACCAGAGTTTCTTGTAGATCTTACTTTTATTCGCCCAGACGGAATACCTGTTATTGTATTTAGTTATTTTGCAAAATATCTTTCTGGTGAAGTTAAAATGGATGAAGACACTGTAGATTTTAAGTGGGTTACAGTGGAGGAAGCCAAAGAATACGACCTTATAGATGGTATTTGGGGAGAAATAAGAGATGTAGATGAGATTTTGAATAAAAGAAAGTAAGTTTTTCTTACAAATAACTATCAAAATATATAGCATGACAAGTGTAGCCTCCTGGATTTTTCAATAAATAATCTTGATGGTATTCTTCTGCTTTTGTAAAAGATTTAAAAGGCTCAAGTGTTGTTACTACTGGATTTTCCCATCGTCCAGATTTATTTACTAAATCAATAAAATCTAAAGCTTCTTTTTTCTCTTCTTCATTTGTATAGAATATAACCGATCTATAAGATGTTCCAATATCATTACCTTGTTTGTTTAATGTTGTAGGATTGTGTATCTGAAAAAAGAAATCTAAAATATTTCTCAAAGAAGTTTTTTCTGTATCGTATTCTATTTCTACCACCTCGGCATGTCCCTCGTGATTTTCATAAGTTGGGTTTGAAACAATTCCACCAGAATATCCAGCAGTTGTATTTATTATTCCTTTTTGTTTTCGAATGAGATCTTGCAATCCCCAAAAACAACCGCCTCCTAGTACTAATTTTTTAATCATATTTTTATTTCCCAGATATAAATTTCATTGATATAGAGTTTACACAGTGTCTAATATTTTTTTCTGTAAAACCCTCTCCCTCGAATACATGCCCCAAGTGTCCTCCACATTTTGCACAGATTATTTCTATCCTTTGTCCGTCAGAATCTAATGTTTTTTTAATTGCTCCTTCTATTTCATCATCAAAGCTAGGCCAGCCACAAGTAGATTCAAATTTATCTTTAGAGTTGTAAAGTGGAGATTCACATTGTCTACAAACATAAACACCTGTTTCTTTATTATTAACATATTCACCAGAAAAAGGAGCTTCAGTACCTTTGTTTATAATTATTCTTTTTTCTTCAGCTGTTAATTTATTCATTTTATTTAAATATAGATTTACGGTGTCAATATATTGTAATTTATAAATATCCAAAGTAAACCATTTAAGTAAAGTAATCTTTGGATGATTCCATGATCCATCTTTAGGACATCTCTTTTGGACAAACTAAAGAGAGTGGTGATCATCAATGTTAATATAAAGAAAGATATGTGTATTATTTTGGCAGGGTTACTTGTTGTAAAGAAATAAAAAAGAGATGATCCTGTAAGAGCTATTCCAGCTACATATGCTAATACCGAGTGGAATTTATCGGTAAAGTTTTTATAGGGTGTCATATTTCCAACTGGTGCAGTAGAAAATATTCCTGAAAATAACATACTAAATCCGTGTATCAAGATTAAGACTTCTCCAAAATCTGTATTTTTCGTTTGGTGCATCTTGATAAAGACTCCAATGTTAAGTAATGTACCAAAGGTAATAAATGCCAGCCTCATTATCCATGCATTTTTATAACCCTGTATAGCCAGATCACTAATTGTTCTTTTTCTCCATTCATAATCAAAAGGGGTTGAATTTTGAGATATGATTACAAGTAGTATAAAAAACAAAATTCCAATATTTATAAAAAGCGTGTAATTTGCTTGTGTTAAAAAAATATCTATCATTTTGATACTTTAACGATGTGGACAGCCAGCCCAGCAACAAGGTCTTCTCATTCCAGATGAAAGCTTGCTTAGGCCTATTTTTATCCTTCTCTCTCGTGTTTCTAATTTTTTGGGAGAAATAATCCAGCAAATCCATTCATTTTTTGCTAGTGGTGTAATATCTTCCCACACCGCTTTGGAAGAAGGGGAGGAATTTATAGCTTTTTGGAAATCTTTCGGTATCTCGTGAGGCATTTTTGTCGTTTTTTTGGACATAGATTTTATTTTAACACAGCACGCTTTTCTTTGGCAGATAAAGTTTTGGCTTTTTTAGAAATTTTCAATTTTTCAATTTCATTATGTAATACTTCGGCCATTTTTATATTCCACTCTTCAATTAGTTTGATTTCATCAGTCTTATATGTAGAAAGAAGGTTCGGTATTTTATTTGCAAATAAATCTTGTACCAACCCTAAATGATTTGGTCTTCCTGCTATAAATCTAATAATTATTTTTCTTCTATCTTTTACATCTGCTTCGCGTTTTACAAAGCCAGCACTTTCTAACCTATCAATAACTGCTGTGATTGCACCGGTTGTAAGGCCGGTGATTTTAGCCAGTTCACCAGCAGTTGCAGAGTGAACTTCACTTAAAAAATCCAAACATTTTATATCTGTAGGATGTATTCCTGTTATTTCAGATATTGTATGCACAAAAAGCGTCGCTGCACGAGTTTCTTTGTGGAGGGAGGATATTAGGCTATCTATTATTTTTTTGCGTGTAGCTGGTTTTTTTTGGGACATAAATCTTTATAGGATAATGCTCTTGCATAGTTTATGCGATTGCTTTATGATTAAGATAATAAGTCACAAAGAAATCATATAAACTTATCGATTTGATATTATCAAGACCATTAAAAAATGTCCAACTAACTAATTTATTAAATAATCATATTCTATGAACAAAAAGTCTCTTTTAATCGCAGGAATTATTATCATTGTTTTAGCCGGTGCGACAATTTTTTTAATCAGACGAGCCAATAATATACCGTATGAATTGGCTGTAGTTCAAAGAGGCAATATGATTCAAGAGGTTTCAGCTAGTGGAAAAGTTGAGTCACCAACCAAAATTGATTTACATTTTAGAAGTAGTGGAAAGTTAGTTTCAATGAATGCAAAAGTCTCAGACAAGGTCTCTGCCGGTGATGTCCTTGCTAAACAAGATAGTACCCAGCTTGACGCTCAGGTTTTTGAAATGCAAGCCAGTATAGATTTACAGAAGGCGAAATTGGATCAGCTACTTAGTGGGGTGTCTGTAGAAGATATTAATTTGTCCGAGACGGCGGTAACAAATGCTAAGCAAGCACTGCAGGACGCCAAATATAGTCTTATTGATAAAGTAAATAATTCTTATACTAAATCTGATGATGCGGTACGCGGGAAAACTGATCAGTTGTTTAGTAATCCAAAGACTTCCAGTCCGCAATTGGTTTTTATCTCTTCAAATGGACAGCTTGAAAATGATGTTGAAGGTGGTAGGGTTTTAATTGAAGAAGCTTTAAATAAATGGGTCAACTCACTTGGTACAATTTCTGCACAAGATGACCTTTCCTCTAGCTATCTTATTGCAGAGCAAAACACTAATCAGGTTAAATCATTTATTGAAAAAATAGCACTGTTGGTAAATGCCCTCACCCCGAGCTCCAATACTTCTCAGACAACAATTGATAAATGGAAAACTGATATTTCTACAGCCAGAACAAATATAGATATTGCAATTTCTAATCTTCTAATTGCGGGAGAAAATCTCAAAGCGAAAGAAGCAGGGTTGAAAACGGCCGAAAGTCATCTAGCATTAAAGAAGGCTCCTGCACGACCTTCCGATATTGCAGTGTATCAATCACAAATTAGCCAAGCCAAAGCTTCTCTACAAAGAACCCAATCCCTAAGAGAAGATTTAATAATTTCTGCCCCTTTATCTGGTGTAGTGACCGAGGTAAATGGTGAGGTTGGTGAGGTTGTTGGTCCGGACAAGACCATTATCTCACTTGCTACCGGTGGAGCACTTCAGATTAAATTGAATGTTGTGGAAGACAATATTGTAAATGTCCGAGTTGGACAAGAAGCCAGGATTACATTTGATTCAATTGATAAAGAAGAGTTTTTTGGTAAAGTGGTGGCCATAGATCCAGCAGAAACTATTATTGGTGGTGCTGTATATTATAAAACCACAGTTCTTTTTGAGAAAATGGATGAAAGGATCAAGTCTGGTATGACAGCCAATGTCTGGATTGAAACGGCTATTTCCGAGAATACTCTTTTCGTTCCAGTAAGTGCTGTGCAGGATAAAGATGGTAAAAAAATTGTTCAAGTTTTTGAAGAAAAACAAGTTATTGATAAAGAAGTAACTACTGGGATCAAAAATGATTTAGGTATGATTGAAATCACATCAGGTCTTTCTTTGGGTGAGCAAGTTGTTCTCGGTAATAAAAAATAATATGAGTAAGACCGATATAAAAACGGCTTTATTTATAGCTTATAAAACTATCACCAAAGGTCATAAATCTACAGTGGCTCTTATTATTTTTATTTTATCACTTTCCTTCTTTAATCTAATGTTTGTTTCGGGTTTTCTCTCAGGTTTTTCTGATGGGATTATGAGATCTATGGTAGACACTTCGACGGCTCATATTATTGTTATGCCACAACAAGAGCCAACTCGTAAGGATTTTATTCTTGACGCAGACAGTGTGCGCGCACAAATCCAAACTATTCCAGGTATTATTTCTACCGCCAGTCATTATCAATTGGGGGGTTCTTTTGCTTATGATAAAGAAAATAATGGTAGATTCAAATATGTCTCTGCCCCAATAATCGGTATAACACAGTCAGAAGAAAAAAATGTCTTAGAGGTAAATAAAAATATGATCTCTGGGGAATTTCCCGATGATCTAAAAAAAGATGAAATAATACTAGGAGCAAACCTTTCTGGTGGTTTTGGTACAAAACAAACAAACGATCTGGGTGGTGCTACTGTGGGCAATAAAGTGCAAGTGACTTATGTAAATGGAATAATGCGAACATATACGATCAAGGGGATATTTAAAATAACCATAGGAGGAATTGGTAGTACCGCATTTATATCAACAAAGGAAGCGGAAGCAGTACTTTCAACATATAACAATGCTTCTGAGATTATGGTCAAGGTGGATCTAACTAAAAACTCTTTAGCATATTATATTGACCGGATTCAATCTATTTTACCGGAGCTTACAACCGAGACATATATTGACCGCCTATCAACCGTGGGCGTACTGGTCTCGGCTTTCAATGTTATTGCAATTATTGTAAGCATCATCAGTATTATTGTAGCCGCTATAACTATATTCGTTATGATTTATGTAAATGCCGTCAGCAAGCGTAGACAGATAGGTATTTTGAAAGCTATTGGGATAAAGGAAAGTATTATAGAACTGTCGTATGTCATTCAGTCCCTTTTCTATGCGATTTTAGGTGTTATAGGCGGAACTATAGTGATATTTTTAATAGTTATTCCTTTTCTTACTGCACGACCTATTCCAATGCCATTTGGTAATGCCAGTTTGGCTTATACTTCCCTTGGAATTTTTATAAATATCGCAAGTTTAATCATTGCAGGGGTTTTAGCGGGATTTATTCCTGCCAAGATTGTAGCAAGAGAAAACATTCTTAAATCAATTTGGGGTTAATAAAATATATGATAAAAGTAGAAAATCTTATAAAAACATATCCAGGGAAAATTCCAACACAAGCGCTCAAAGGTGTTACACTTGAAATCGCTGAAGGGGAGCTCGTGGCACTTATGGGAAGAAGTGGGTCAGGTAAATCAACTCTTTTACATCAACTGGGTCTTCTTGATAAACCAACCTCTGGTAGTGTTGTTATCAATAAATCAGATGTCTTGTCTTTGTCCGATGAAGAGAGAACCAAATTTAGGCTTGAGCATTTAGGATATGTTTTCCAAGAATATGCCTTAATCGCAGAGTTTACAGCCCTTGAAAATGTTTATTTTCCAGCAATGGCTTCTGGAGATGAAGTGGCTAAAAAACGAGCAGAGCATCTTTTAGATTTAGTTGGTTTGGGAGAGAGGATAAGCCATTATCCAAGTGAAATGTCTGGGGGTGAACAACAACGAGTTGCTATTGCACGGTCACTTATAAATAACCCAAAAGTACTTTTTGCTGATGAGCCAACGGCTAACCTTGATACAGTTTCATCAGAAATTGTTTTTAAACTTTTTCAAAAACTTAATAAAGAATTGAAGCAAACAATTTTAGTTGTGACACACGAACCAGAGGATAGAAAATATGTAGACAGAGTCATCTGGCTCAAAGATGGTTTAATTGAGGAAGAGAAGTAGGGTTGGGCTTATTGAATAAATGGAGTGGTCAACGGTATAAATGGTAGGTTTTTTCATAATACAATACTACCATTTAATTATAGAGTGTTGTCAAAAAATTTGTTATACTAACAGTATGAAAAACACCATAATTGTTTTTATAGTCATTATCATTGTAGCACTTGGTGTGTGGGTGTTTGGAGGCTATTTTAAAAAACCAGTATTGCCTGTGACAGACACATCATCTCATTCACTACAAACGATTACTTATAGTTGCGATCAAAAAAAGACTGTCACTGTTACATACATAGAAGGCCCCGAGCCGGCAAAGCCTGCACCAGGTGAACCTCCTGTTCCTACAGGTAGCGCTGAAGTCTCTCTAAACGGTCAAGCAACTTCCACACTCCACCAAACTATTTCCGCAGACGGCACTCGCTATGCAAATGAGGACGAGTCGTTTGTTTTTTGGAGCAAAGGTAATCAAGTTATTATAATGCGTAATAATGCTATGGATCTTGAATATCGTAATTGTGTAGCAAACTAGTCTATCTAGTAGTTAAACTTTTGAGAGATTCAATTCTAAAATTCTGCGGAGGAGACAGGATTCGAACCTGCGATACCTTGCGGTATACCCGCTTTCCAAGCGAGCGCATTCGACCGCTCTGCCACTCCTCCAGACAAAATGAGTATACTATAATGTTGATATTTTTAATATAAAAAACTGCCGATTTGGCAGTTTTTTGTTTTAACGATTTTCTAAGCTATATTTCCGGACTTTATTAGATCAGTATTTCTATCTTCGCAGCAGCTTTCAATTCTTGTAGGTGGGCTTGGACTAATTGTTGTTGTTTTTGTTGTGTTACGAAAGCTTTTATTTGACCACTAATGTCAGATAAGGTAGGTAGACCTTCTCCGCCTTTGGCTACTTCTTGGTCATAGAGAGTCTTTACTTCTTCGTCTGTAACTGTAACTGAATCCAATGGAAGAGTCTTTTTTAGGTAAGCTTGGATTTCTATATCTGAAGCAATGTTTGAACGCAATTCTGACTCAGATATACCTTGTGCGGTTAGTTCTGCTTTATATGCTGCATCATCTTGAAATTGAGCTTTTGTGGCAGAAAGTTGCGTATCTATTTCAGCTTCTGTAGCTTTTTCGCCAGATTTTTTAGCAGCCTGCTTTACAAGCTCACTTGAAATAAGGTTGTCTAGTGCTTGTGTCTCTAGTTGCTTACGAGTAGCTTCGTCCAAAGTAGCTATGTTCAAGTTTTGTGCTACAGCAATCTGGTTTTCTGTCTTATCTAGTTCAGCACGGGTAATTTTTTCACCATTTACAGTAGCGACAGCTTCTCCATTTTCTCCCATACTTCCTGCTATATTTTTTGAGTAGTAATACCAAGATCCGCCGATAACTAGGATTCCTATCACTATTGCTATTATTGTTTTTTGATTCATATTTTAAGTTTTTAAATTTTGAATTTTATAATGTATTGTTTATGTTACCAAACCGACTAATATATTACAACTATCTTTGTTATGTTACAATACAGTTGCTTTCAATTATAAACTAACCATAAAAATATGAAAGGATATATTTCAAATATAGAAAAAGAATCTTTAGAAAATGAATATTTTAGGAAGGTTCTTTATACATCAAAACATAGCCAGCTAGTCTTGATGTCGCTTTTACCTGGGGAAGATATCGGCGAGGAGGTCCACGAGGTTGACCAATTTATTAGAGTAGAACAAGGTAATGGGGTGGCTGTATTAAATGGCGTAGAGCTCGCTGTAGAGGACGGTACAGCTATTGTGGTTCCCGCTGGAGCAATGCATAATGTGATAAACAAGTCAGATTCAGAATCTTTGAAACTTTATACTATATATTCTCCAGCAGAACATAAGGATAAAACTGTACATGTGACGAAAGATGATGCCCTAGCAGATAAAGACGACCATTTTGATGGCAAATACTCAGAATAAAAAAAGACCAGCCTTGGCTGGTTTTTTTGTTTGTTTTTATGAAAATTTTAACCCCTCCCTGCTAGCCGGGAGGGGTTCGATGGTGTTATCGGTGGGTTTTTTCAAGAACCCGATTCATCTTCCTCGTGAGTTGCCTCACGAATAGGGTCACACTAACACTGAAGGCACATATAGCGCCAAGAAAAACTAGTGTTCCCATTCTACCCTCCTACCTTCTATTATACACCAAAACAGTTTAAAAGTCAATCCCGTGACTACACACTAGTGCGGTCACGGGAGTTTGTGAGAGTTTTTATTTTGGATAGAGGGTGGCAAATCTCGCTACCTCTCTAAAAAAAAGAATTAGAAGAAAGATCACACACGCAGTGCTGGCGCCATACAGCACCAGCATACCCAAAATGTATTTCATTATTCTCCTCCTTTTTTTATTATACATAAAAAGTTATATATGAAAATCCCCTTAGCTTTGTCAGCGCAAGGGGATCGTAAAATGCTTTTGGGGTTACCTTGATAGATGTATGCTAGCTAGGTTTGCAAGTATACTCCAAAAGTAGACAGAGATGGTCAGTCCGCCTAACCATACTATGACCACTATGATTGGTTCTTTCATGGAGACACCTCTTTTTACATTATAAGCAAAAAAACGACTTTTTTGTAAAAATGTGGATAGATTGGGGATAAAGTGTGGAGTAAAGTTAATTTTACTTTTTTACATTTTTTAGCTTAGACTGCTATGATTGGCTATATATTAAAAAGACACCTCAATACACAATAGAATATTTATTTGTCTACCTTTACTAATCCATATAATATTGTAACAATTTTACATTATTGGTTTGCTTGGAAGTCTTGGGTTTATTCCAAATCAATAGTACACAAAATATATACACTGTTTAGATGTTATATTTGTTTTTTTACATAGGTCGATTGCTTTTCTGTAGAAATACAAAAAGGTAAACATGTGAAGTTAATTATTATTTAATTTCGTTTGTTTAATTTAATCAAGGGCTAAAACATTTTAAAAAAATGTTCGCCTAATAAAATAACTATGAAAAAAATATTACTAAGTTTAGGAGTAATCGCTATAGTGGCTGCTATTTCAATAAGTGCCACAGGAGCTTTTTTCTCTGATACAGAAACTTCAACTGCAAATGTTTTTACAGCTGGAGCAATTGATTTGAAAATAGACAGTCAGCAACACTACAACAATGCTATTTGTGTTAATGGAGTGTGGGCACTTGAACAAGATGCTTCAGAAACAATTCCACAATATCCTGTTATAGGAAGCGCTTGTGGAGGTACTTGGGGACAAGATGGCAATGGGTTAGACATTGTCGGTGAAAAATTCTTCAGTTTTAATGATATAAAACCAGGAGATTCTGGTGAAAACACTATAAGTCTTCATGTTATAAACAACGATGCGTGGCTTTGTGCTGCTGTATCAAACTTATCAAGTGATGAAAATAGTCTAACAGGCCCAGAAGTAAAAATAAATGATACAAATGCAAAAGGCGAGTTAGATGAAGAAATGGTTTGGACAATTTGGAAGGATGATGGGGATAATATTATGAATAACGATGAAGTTCCATTACTTTCAGGACAACCTGTAAATGGAGTTTTGGCTCTCTATGACTCAACTACAGGAGCACCTTTGACAGGAGCTACTACTACTTACTTAGGTGTAAAGTGGGGACTTCCTTCTACATCAGGAAACATAACACAAACAGATAGTCTAACTGGAGATATTTCTTTCTACACTGTTCAGTCTAGAAACAATGGACAATTTAAGTGTTCAGATTGGGGACAATCACAAGAACCAGAAATCGTTTGGACAGAAAATGGTACTCAAGACGGTGGAGATGTTGCATTTGTAGAAGATGCTAACGCACCACTAGGTTCAAAGGTTCTTCAGTTAACAACAGCTGATGATGTTAATTCTCGAGTACGATATAATCATGCCGAGGATGTTAAACTCTCAACTATCAGTGGATTCTCATACGATTCAAAACAAATCTCAGCATTTGATCCTATAAATGGAAATGCAAGTTTCCGACTAGTTATTGATTTTCTTGATGACGGCACACTTGTTAAAGATGTTACATTTGAACCGTATTATAACATCGCGGCATATGACAGTCTTAATGACGCATCAATTACAAATGGTACTTGGCAGAATTGGGCTGCTACACTAGCTGATGGTACTTTCTGGGTAAATGGCGTTCTTATTAACGGAAATAATTCAAGTGGCGGAGGTGGTTATCCTCCAGTTAATTTCACACTTAATCAACTATTAGCTGAATATCCAAACGCAAAGGTTGTTGGTATCAGTATTGGAATGGGTACTTACAATAAAGACCAGGTTGTTCTTGTAGATAATCTTATCTTTAACGGAATAGTTCACGATTTTGAAAATTAATTATTAACAAAAAGCAATTATGAAAAAAATATTATTAAGTTTGGGTGTAATTGCTCTTGTTGGAGGAATTGTCTGGGGAGTGACTGGCGCGTTCTATAACGACCAAGAAACTTCATCAGGTAACATCTTTACTGCAGGATCAATTGACCTAAAAGTAGATCACACAAAACAAACTTACAATGGTGTAGATTGTAGGACTTGTGATGTTGATTTGGTTTCCGACACAAGCAATATGGTAGTAGCAACAGTTGGGGGTAGTGACCCTGTGTCTTTCCCTCACACAGCGGTGTTAGTGTCACCTACATCTGTTACAACATCTGGTTCTAACTGGGATGCAAATATTCCAGGTGCAGAGTGGATTTGGGCGACCGATCCAGTGCTTCTAGCTGATGTTACAACTGATGTAACTTACACATTTGAAAAGAAGTTTACTTGGAACGGACCGTTTGACCAAGCAATTGTAAACTTTGCAGTTGCTACGGACAATAGTTATGAAGTATGGCTTAATGGAACAAAAATCGCCTATGACGCATCAGAAAACAATCACAGCACCGCTGATGTTATAGCAGTTGATTTGACACCTTACATTGTTCAAGGGACTAACACTCTTCAATTTGTGGTTAAAAACTGGGCACAACCAAATGGTACTGTGCTAAATAATCCAGCAGGTCTTAAATATGCACTTCATATTGATGGTCAATGTGGACAAGAATTTGAGAATAGTGTTCCAGGTTTCCAAAACGCTTGTCGTCTTTGGACAGAGAAAGATTTGGGAGAAGGTGACTCATTCTTCAACTTTGGTGATATAAAACCAGGGGATGAAGGTTCAAATGTTATCTCTCTACACGTCTATGACAACGACGCTTATGCTTGTCTAATCGTTCACAACAAAGATGATCAAGAAAATGGAATTCAGGAATCTGAAACAGGGGATCTTCCTAATGTTGGAAATCCTTCAGGAAATGGTGAACTTTCAAATTACTTAGATGTTGTTACTTGGATGGACACAAATGCAAACGGTGTTCATGATAGTGGAGAAGGTATTATTACAGGACCTGCTCCTCTAAGTAGCTTTGGTAGTTTGATGAGTTTGGATTCTGGAAATCAACAGTTCCTTACAGCTACAACTACAAAAAATATTGGTTTAGCTTGGTGTGCAGGAACATTATCTCTAGATGGAGATGCTTTAGTTTGTGATGGATCGGGAATGTTAAATAACGCACAGTCAGATTCATTTGCAGCCTCACTTACAGCATATGCTGTGCAGACAAGAAATAATCCAGAGTTCTCTTGTGATAATATCGCAAGTCAACCTCCTTATACTCCAGTACCGGAACTAGATAAGCCGGTATCACCACCTCAGCCTAACCTATAAGATAGTTTGAAGTCTTTGACTCACCACAATCTCTTGTGGTGGGGATTAAGACTTTACATAAAAAATGAACAAAGTCTTTAAAATTTTATATTCAGTTCTTTATACATTTGTTATTTTAATAGGGATTTTACTTCTCATTACTCTTTTTCCTATAAAAGGAAACTTCCAAGTTAAAATAGTTTCTTCTGGTTCTATGGAGCCAACAATAAAAGTAGGAAGTATTGTCATAGTAAAACCAGAAAGTCAGTACGGAGTGGGAGATGTGGTCACTTTTGGTGGTAAAAAGAAAAATGAGATTCCGACTACACACAGAATAGTTTCTAGCAGAGTTTCTAGCGGGACACTCTTGTTTGCCACAAAAGGTGATGCGAATAATGCTGTAGATCCAGGTGAGATTACAGAAGAAGATATAGTTGGAAAGGTTTTGCTTTCAGTTCCTTTTATTGGTTACATTATAGACTTTGCTAGGAAACCAACAGGAATTATTCTGATTATTGTTATCCCAGCTCTTTTTATAGTCTATGACGAGGTTGTGAAAATAATGAAAGAAGTAAAGAAGATGAAAAAGAAGAAAATAAAAGAACAAAAGGAAAAGGAGGAAATAGAGCAGGAATAAAACCAAAATGAAGAGAAGATATGTAAAAAAGAATAGATTTGTAAAAAAAATAAAGACACTTTATAAGAGTATTTCTAAAACATATCTAAGGTTTTATAAAAGAACCAAAAGAAAATTCAAAAAAGTTGACCACAATTATGTTTTGGCTAGAGTCGCTTTTGCATCTCTGGTGGCTATTATTTGGTTTAGTGGTCCAAGTTTTATAGGGATCACCACTTCTTATTACAATGATGTAGAAACTTCATACAATAATTTGCAGGCTGGAGTAGTGGATATAGAAGTCTTAAATGGAGACCTAGACACCTTGGAGTCATCTTTAAGTTTTGGTTCTGGCACAACAACAAAAAAACAAATAAAAATACAAGGTGGCCCGCAAAGTAGTCCTTTTATATACAACGCTAGCACTACCAATGCCTCTGGGGATTTGAGTTTTTGTAATGATTTGAGTCTGGGCATTTCTCTAAATGGAAATCCTTGGCAGGTGGGAAGTACTACAACTTTTGTTTCAGCTACAACAACTTTAATATCTACATCTACACCAGACTTGTGGGATATAACTTTTAATACACTTTCTGCTTCTTCTACGCCAAACTCTGTTTGTACTTTTAATTTTACATACAATGCTGTTCAAAATTCCGATCCTATTTTGGGTGGAGGTTTTGTTGATAACGAGATTGCCTCTACAACTATTTATTCTTGGGGACTGAGGATAAATAAAGTCTATTATGATGTTGATTCTCCGAAAAGAGGAGTTGATACGACAAACGAATGGGTAGAAATATACAACCAAACAGATACTGATATAGATATTACAGGTTGGAAAATTTGTGATAATACAGCTTGTGATACGATACCAACAAGTGACCCGATACCAGCCAAAGGTTTTGCTGTTATAGCTCCAGATGAGTCCACTTGGGATTATTGGCAGAGAGCAGATGGTGTGGTTTCTATTGTTTTAGGAGGTTCAATTGGAAACGGTTTAGCTAATACTGCTGATATGTTGGTTTTGAAAAGACCAGATGGAATAATAATAGATCAGATGAACTGGGGAACTGCCACTACAACTTGGGTAAATTATAATGAAAATGTGTGGAATCCAGGGGCCTTGGATGTGCCAGGGGGTTCTACTTTGGGTAGAAAACCAAATGGTTATGATACAAATCAGGCGTCAGATTTTGTAAAACTTACTCCTCCTGTCTTAGATCTAATCTACCCAGACCAGAGTGGAACTCTAACTTGGTATTGGACATACAACTACAACATTACTTGGACAGCTACAAATCCAAATGGAGCCGACAATGACCTTTTGATAGATTTGGCATTTATAAAAGATACTGACGGTTCAGCTTCTCTGACTCCTTCAGACGAGGAAGTTTCCATAGGGCAGAAGCTTTCAAATACTGGAAGTTATAGTTGGCAAGTTCCTTCAGGATTTTTGGGATACATCTGGTTAAAGATTGTTGCTTTTGGCCCAGAAAATCCAATGCTCAATACAAAAATGAATAGTGGTAAAATATATGATCCTGCTCCTTTCCAAATACTTCTGACACAACCAGAAGAAGAGAGTCCTATTGTAGAAATATCGGGAGCTCTTACTCCTGTGGAAGAAGGGCTAAAACCTGAAGGTGTGGAAAACAATGTTGAGGAAGAAAAAGTGGCGGGAACAGAAGAAATCTCAGAAGAAACAGTCGAAGAACCCAAGGAGGTTGTTACAGCAGAAGAAGAGCCTGAAGTCATAGAAGAAGAAGTTGTTTTGGAAGAAGTTATTTCTGAACCAGTAGAGAAAACACAGGAAGAATCAAATGATGATAAGGTAGTTATTGAAGAAGAATCACAACCAGTAATTTTACCAGAAGCAGAGCCAGAACCTGTGGTAGATAACCCAGAAACAATAGAATAAAAATATGAAAAAATTATTACACACATTTGCATATATTTTGGGAATCACATCTATTATTGTAAGCAGTGGTGGTTTTGTGTATGCCCAATCTTCCGTTTCCGTTCAATTTGAAAAGACTCCTTTATTTAGCGAGATTAGCTTCTTGCCACAAGACTCTGTGACTAGGTTTGTAAAAATGACAAACAATACAGAAAGTCCTTTGGGTGTTTCTGTGCGGGCCACAAATGTGGAAAACGAGGGTTTTGGAGATTTGGTAAATTTGAAAATAAAACAAGGAAACACAACTCTTTTTGATGGGACATTTACAGAATTTTTTGATAAATCTAGCGTAGCTTTATCCCAGATACCAGCTGGTCAAAATGAAGAGGTTTTGTTTATTGCTACATTTTTACCTACAGACCAAAATGAATATCAAAACAAAACTTTCTCTTTTAATCTTCAGCTCCTCTTTGAAGGAGGTGAGGTTATAAATGATATAACAACAAGTTTTGGCGGTGGGGGATCTTCTAATGGTGGTGGAAGTGGTGGCAATGGACTTATTATAGGAGCAAAAAAACTAATAATAAGTAATGAAATTATAAACAGTATAAATCCTCCAGAGTTAAACTCTGTTGTGGTCACTTGGGATACAAATATTCCTGCTACAAGTCAGGTCATTTATGGATTGGAGTCTTCTGGTCCTTACAATCTAAACCTCTCAGCTTCAAACTATGGTTACCCTTTGGCTTCTTTGGAAGATACAAATAAAATTACAAGCCATTCAGTTCTGATATCAGGACTTATTCCTCTTCAGGTTTACAGTATGAGAGTTGTTTCAAAAGCATCTCCTCCTACTATTGGATACGAGTATTTGTTTTCTGTAGATAAGGCTGGAAAAGTTTTAGCTGTAGGCAATATAAACGGTACTCTCATCTCTCAAAATTATCCTAGCGGAGGAGCACCTTCTACTGGTTCAAATGGTGGAAATACTTCTTCAAATTCAAATAGTTTTGGTCAAATAAATACGGCTGGTACAGAAAGTATTGATGTAGGTGTTCAAAATACTACTGATACAGAAGATTTAGATTCGAGTGACGATAAAGATCAAACAGCTAGTGCCATACTTGGGTTGGACACATTTTCTTGGAAGACAGCTTTGTGGTTATTTGGTATTATAATATTACTCTTTTTGATTATTATTTTTTGGAGAAGAAGAAAAGACGAAGAAGAGAAAAAAGATTAGATTATTATAAGCTTAATTTGGTAGGGGATAAGGGATTTAAAAATCAAGATTTCCTACTTTTAAAAAAATGAAGTATACGATTATAAGCATACTTATTATTGGAATTTTGGTGCTAGGAGGTTTTTACTTCTATAAAAGCAAAGCAGGTAAAGATATTCCTATGATACAACAGGGAAGTGATTTACCGAAACCTACTCCAGTGGGAACATTTGAAGTAGATACAAACAAAAGTAATATAAATTGGTCTTTAGAAACCTCTGATACTAAAAGTTACAAAGGAACAGCCAAATTTGCTTCTGGAAAGGGTACTATAAAAGACGGTATTGTCACAGGAGGTTCTTTTGAGGTTGATCTTAATAGTATAAAAGAGAATAATAATGCAGATAAACTGGAGGTATATTTTAAATCAGTAGAGTTTTTTAATACAGAGATATATCCAACTGCAAAATTTGAGATAACAAAGATATCAAAAACTCCTATAACCCCAGCAGACTATACTGTGACAGGCAATCTAACTCTAAAGGGAATAACAAAAGAAGTAACTTTTCCAGCAATAATTTCTAAACAAAAAGATTCTACTTTTATAGCCTCTGGTGATGTAGATATGGACACATCTCTTTGGGGTATTAAATACGGTGGAAACTCTTTATTTGGTAGTTTAGGAGATAAAGCTGGAAGCAATAGTGTAAAACTTAGCCTGTTTATAGTTACCAGACCCGTAACAGAAGAAGTTTCGGAATAGTTAGTTTAAATTAATAATTTAGCATTTTTAACAGTATGAAATATACAATCATAAGTCTTATTGTAGTTGCTTTGCTTATAGTCGGCGGGGTGTATCTCTTTGGAGAAAAAAAAGAGAGTGCTGTCCTCGGCACAACAAATGATGGAGACAATTCTTTGACAGGTTCGCCTCTATCTACAGATACCAATGGTCAAAGTAACCCTGATACAGATTTAAAAACTCAAACTAAAAAAGAAAAAAATATGATTACATTAGAAACCAACTATGGAAAGATTGTTTTTGAAACATACAATAATGATGCTCCAAAAACAGTCAATAATTTTATTACTTTAACAGAAAAAGGATTTTACGATAACTTAACTTTTCATAGAGTTATAAAAGGTTTTATGATTCAAGGCGGAGACCCAAACGGTAATGGTACTGGTGGCCCAGGATATAAATTTGAGGATGAGTTAAACCCAAATACACAAAGTTATAAAAATGGTTATAAAAAAGGTGTGGTAGCTATGGCAAATTCTGGTCCAGATACAAATGGAAGTCAGTTTTTCATTATGACTGAAGACTACCCACTACCAAATTCCTACACTATTTTCGGTAAAGTCGTAGAAGGACAAGATGTTGTGGATACTATTGCTAATGTCCAAACTGGGGCTAACGATAAGCCTATTTCTCCGGTAGTTATGAAAAAAGTGACTGTGGAATAAACTATTTGACTTTTCTACTTTAAGGGAGTATAATTGTATTAATGTAAGTAATCTCGTAGGTTTTCTTGCGAAAGTTTGAAAAAGAAGAGAAGCTAGTCGCCTTACACTTTAATACATAAAGACTAGAAGAAATTAAATGGCAAAAAAGTTATATATAGGAGGTATTTCATATTCAACAAACGATAGTGGGTTGAATGATGCCTTTGCACAAGCGGGAACAGTTGTTTCAGCAAGTATTATCATGGACAGAATGACAGGTAGATCAAAAGGTTTTGGTTTCGTTGAAATGTCTACAGACGAAGAAGCACAAGCTGCTATCGATATGTGGAATGACAAGGAGCTAGACGGAAGAAAACTAACTGTTAACGAAGCTCGTCCAATGGAACCTAGAGCTCCTAGAGCAGAAGGTGGTTTCAGAGGAGGAAACGGCGGAGGTAGAACTGATAATAGAGGCGGAAGAAACTGGTAATCCACACTCTTCTTACAATAAAAAACGACACATTTTGTGTCGTTTTTTTGTTATAATTAAATTATATGAAAACATTTCTGACCAATAAAGCTAAATGGATTTATACTTTCTTTGCAGTTTGTGTATTGATATTTGGCTATAGTTACTCACGAGCCTTACTTTCAAAGCCAAAACCGGTCAAAGATGTTGAATTTAGCCAAGGTCAGATATTTGTAGGAGAGAATGTTCTCAATGTGGCTGTGGCCGATACTTTTTTGTCTAGAGAAAGAGGTTTATCTGGTAGAGAAAGTCTTGGTTTAGACGAGGGTACATTTTTTGTCTTTCAAAAACCATATAGATATGGTTTTTGGATGAAAGATATGCTTTTTCCGCTAGATATAATATGGATGGACAGTGATCTTGTGGTCAATCATATAGAAAAAGAAGTTTCTCCAGATACTTTTCCGAAAAATTTTTATCCAGAAAGTGATTCTTTGTATGTTTTGGAGATTTCTTCGGGAAATGCGGACAGACTTGGTATAAAAATAGGTGATAAAATTATTTTTAGAAAAGAGTAGTTTAAAAATGGTACTATAGTTGAGCTTTTTTGGGTTCAATCTTTACACCTCTACAGATTTATTCTATGGGTTCTGAAATGGACGTTATCCACAGTTTTTTTGTCTCTTTTTGGAGTACAATAATAGAACTATAATTTATTTTTTATAAATTTTTTATCAAAAACATTTAATTTTTTAGAAAAATATGCCAAAAGAATCAAAAAACCAGTCAAAAATGATTAAAAAAACAGATTTGATAAAAAAAGTCGAAAAGAGGAATGGGGAGGTTGTTAATTTTGATGTAGATAGGATAACAAACGCGATTAACAAAGCTATGATATCCGCAAATGAAGGTTCTTTGGCTGAGGCTGAGATGGTGGCAAACAAAGTTTTTGCCGATTTGGTAAGGATTTCTAAAAAACATCCTAATTTTATTCCAACAGTTGAAGGTATACAAAACTCTGTTGAAAAAGAGCTTATGCTCTCTGAGTATGTGACTACTGCTAAGTCATATATCTTGTATAGAGAAGAAAGAAATAGACTAAGGTATAAAGGTATAGAAGTCCCTGAGAAAGTTAAAAAACTCGCCAAAGAGAGTAAGGATTATTTCAGAAATCCTTTAGGAGAGTTTATTTACTATAGGACTTACTCAAAATGGGTATCTGAGGAGAACAGAAGAGAAACTTGGGTTGAAACAGTAGAAAGATATATTTCTTTTATGAAAGAGAATCTTGGTAATAAACTAAAAGATTCTGAGTATAAAGAAGTAAAAGAAGCTATTTTGAAACAAGAGGCTATGCCTTCTATGCGACTTTTGCAGTTTGCAGGTCCAGCAGCTAGAGCTACAAATGTGGCAGCCTACAACTGTTCTTTTATTGCCCCTTCAAAACTTCGTGATTTTGCTGAAATAATGTATATCTCTATGTGTGGTACGGGGGCAGGTTGGTCTGTTGAAAGTGAGAATATTCAGAAACTACCGCAAATACAAAAACAAACTGGTAAAAAAATAGACACTTATGTTGTTCCAGATAGTAAAGAAGGCTGGTGTGACGCTCTCACTTTGGGAATGGAGACTTGGGCGAGTGGGATGGATGTGGAATTTGATTTCTCTTTACTTCGTCCGGCTGGAGCAAGACTTAAAACTATGGGAGGAAAATCTTCAGGCCCCGCTCCTCTACAAGAGCTTTTGGTTTTTACAAGACAAAAAATGTTGGCAAGACAAGGTAAAAGACTAGAAAATATAGATGCTCACGATATTATATGTAAAATAGGAGAGATTGTCGTCTCTGGAGGAGTCAGAAGAAGTGCAATGATATCTTTATCAGATTTAGAGGATGAGAAAATAAGAGATGCAAAGAAAGGTCAGTTTTGGATGACAGATCCACAAAGATCTTTGGCAAATAATTCTGCTGTTTATACATCAAAGCCAACAAATACAGAATTTCTAGATGAATGGCTAGCTTTGATGAAAAGTGGCTCTGGAGAAAGAGGAATATTTAATAGAGAATCTTTAGATTATACTTTGCCTAAAAGGAGACTGAATCTATTTGCTGAAGGTAAAAAACCTCAATGGGGAACAAATCCTTGTGGAGAGATAATACTACAATCAAAACAGTTTTGTAACTTATCTGAAATAGTAGCTAGAGCTGATGATACTGAAGCTAGTCTTATTAGAAAAATGAAAGTAGCTACTATTTTAGGTACATATCAGGCTACACTCACATATTTCCCTTACCTTTCAAAAGAGTGGAAACAAAACTGTGAACAAGAGAGACTTTTGGGAGTATCTATTACAGGACAATGGGATTCTCCTGTATCACGAAAGCCGGAAGTTTTAAGGAGGTTGAAAAATGAGTCTTTAAGGATAAATAAAATTTATGCAAAAAGATTTGGTGTAAGTGAATCATCTTGTGTGACTTGTGTAAAACCATCAGGAAACCTATCCCAAACAGTGGATTCTTCTTCTGGAATGCACCCAAGACATTCTGAATATTATATAAGAAGAGTTAGAATTGCGGTGACTGATTCATTGTTTAAAATGCTTCGTGACCAAGGCGTTCCTTTTCATCCAGAGGTAGGACAGTCTCTAGAGACAGCTACAACTTTTGTTTTGGATTTTCCGGTAAAAGCACCAAACGGATCTATTTTTAAAGATGATCAAACAGCAATACAACAACTAGAATATTGGAAGGTTTTGAAGGAAAATTATACAGAACATAACCCTTCTACAACTATTTCTATAGGTGAAGATGAGTGGATAGATGTAGCTAATTGGGTTTATAAAAATTGGAATATTGTAGGAGGTCTTTCATTTCTACCTAGGACAAATCATATATATAAACTTGCTCCTTATGAGACAATAGACAAGAAAACTTACGAAGAGATGTTGAAAAGGTTTGAACATATTGATTTCTCAAAGATTATGACTTATGAAGCGACAGACGAGCTAGAACAAAAAGCAGAACTTGCTTGTGTCGGTGGAGTTTGTAGTGTGGATGATATAGTAACAGAGTCTAAGAAGTAGAACCACATATAACACTCTTTTAAAAACACGCATAAAACCATCTATAATCGGATGGTTTTTGTTATGCTCAGACAGTGTTTTATTTTAACTTAATGAAGTTAATATGTAAGGAAGTTTAAAGACAAAAGGGGTCTCGCCTCAGCAATATGATTTTGGGGACTTTGGAGAGCGCGACGGCGTGAGATTGAGCCAAAGTCTAGCAAGACTTATGGTGTGCCCTAAAATTGTACTGCTGAGAAAGAGATCCTAGGCAACTTCAACGGGGTATGGTTGGGTTATTTTTTTGTTTTATTGGTAGAAAATAGTTATAATTCATATATTAATTCTAAAATACAGGAAATATGAAAAAAATAAAAGTAGCTATAAATGGAGGAGGTAGAATCGGCAGGGCTTTTTTCAGATTGGCACACAAAAGAGATGATGTTGATATTGTAGCCATAAATGACTTGGGTGATGTAAAAAACATTGCTTATCTTTTAAAATATGACACTGTTTATGGACAAGCTTTTTCTAAAGTAGAAGTTTCTGAGGATGGAAAAACTATTACAGCAGATGGAGAGAGTTTTAAATTTCTTTCTGAAAAAGATCCAACAAGTCTCCCTTGGAAAGATTTGGACATAGATGTTGTCGTAGAGTCTACTGGAGTTTTCACTACTTTTGAAAAAGCTAAAGTTCATTTACAGGCTGGTGCTAAGAAAGTGGTTATAACTGCACCAGCAAAAGATGATCCAACTTCTACAGGTGAGGGCACAATTCTTATGGGTATAAACTGTGATTCTTTGAAAGAAAAAACAGTTACTTCTAATGCTTCTTGTACAACAAACGCTGGAAGTCCTCTAATCCAGATATTAAATATGTCTATAGGTATAGAAAAGGCTATTCTAAACACTGTTCACGGGTATACAGCAAGTCAAAGTATTGTAGATGGTCCAAATAAGAAAGATTTTAAAGAAGGTAGAGCTGCTGCACAAAATATTGTTCCTACTACTACAGGAGCAGCCATAGCCACTACAAAGGTTATCACAGACCTAGAAGGGAAGTTTGATGGTATTGCTATAAGAGTGCCTGTTATTGCTGGTTCTATTGTGGATGTAACTTTTATTGCCAAGAGAAATACAACGGTTGAGGAAGTCAATAAAATACTAAAAGATGCTGCTGGTACAGAAAATTGGTCAAAAATCTTCTCTGTTACAGAGGATCCTATTGTTTCTTCTGATATTCTGGGTAGTAAGTATGCATCTATTGCCGACTTAGGGTTAACAAGGGTTGTAGATGGAAATTTGGTAAAAGTCTGTGCTTGGTACGATAACGAAATGGGGTATACACACTCTCTAATGGAGCATGTAGTCAAAACAGCATCCTTTTTATAACGCTCGGGTCTTTTTGACTGATTTCTGTGTTGGAATATCAAAAATCCTCGTCACCTTACTAGGTGTAAGGCTTCTCATATTTTCTCATCTCGCCTTGAACTCAATCAAAAATCCATCAAGCTATTTTCAAATCTCTGAGGAGGGCTGCCTCTAAAGTGTCAAGGGTGCCCCTTGACACTTTTTATACTATTTTTGTATCTAAATGTTATAATATTTATATGAGAATCTATATCGCCTCTGATCACGCTGGTTTTGAAATGAAAAGAGAGCTCGTGAAGTTCCTTACTGAAAAAGGATACAATGTTTTTGATTGTGGTCCGAAAGAATATGATCAAGATGATGATTATCCAGACCATGTTTCAAAAGTAGCCTCGGCTGTTTCAGAGGAAAGTGATGCAAAAGGTATTGTTTTGGGTTGGTCGGGGCAAGGTGAAGCAATGGTTTCAAATAGATTTCTTGGTGTCCGTTGTGCAGTTTTTTATGGAGGAACAAAGCATATTGTGACTTTATCTAGAGAGCACAACGACTCAAATGTTTTATCTTTAGGTGCTCATTTTATCACAAACACAGAAGCTAAAGACGCCGTCTTGCTTTGGCTTGAAACTCCTTTTTCTGAAGAAGAAAGACATAAAAGGAGAATTGAAAAAATAGATAATCTTTAAAATAAAATATGACAGAAGTAATACCAGCTATAATCCCATATTCAAAAAAACAACTGGAAGAAGAAATTGACCTAGTTTCTAGTTTTGCAAAGGTTGTGCAGGTAGATATTTCGGACGGAAAATTTACAGGAGTTTCTACTTGGCCATACAATGGAAAAGATTCTGACTTCTTTGAAGAATTAAAATCGGAAAATACAGGTTGGCCTAGATGGGAAAAAATTTCTATAGAACTTCATTTGATGGTAGAAAATCCAGAAGAGGTTTTAGAAAATTGGATTCATACAGGTATTTCTGCGGTCATTGTTCATATAGAAGCTGTTACAGATATGGAAAAAATAATTGAACAATGCAGAACATATGAAGTAGCTTTGGGTTTGGCTATAAAACCAAAGACAGACATAAAACTTTTGGAACTTTATATTGGAGAAATAGATTTCATCCAGTGTATGGGTTCAGATAGTTTAGGAAAACACGGAGTAGAGCTAGAGGAAAGAGCGATAGAGATGATAAAAGAATTGCACAATCTTTATCCAGAGCGTATAATTGGAATTGATATTGGTGTAAACGAAGATACTGCAGAAGAACTTGTTTTAGCTGGAGCGACAAAACTTATTTCAGGTTCCGCTATTTTACATTCAGAAAGTCCGGGTGATGTGTTTAATCATTTAAAATCTATCAATGGTTACTAATCTCACAGACGAAAAAATAAAATTTTTAGAAAAGAAGGCAAATGATATTAGAGTTTCTATTATAGAAATGCTTGTCTCTGCCGGATCTGGTCATTCTGCTGGTCCTTTGGGCATGGCAGATATTTTTGCTACTCTCTATTTTTATATACTTCGTCATAAACCACAGGACCCTAATTGGGAGGAGAGAGATAGACTAATACTTTCAAATGGTCATATAGCTCCTGTACTCTACGCTACAATGGCACACTCTGGTTATTTTCCAGTGGAAGAACTTTTAACTCTGAGAAAATTCGGCTCTCGCCTACAAGGACATCCACATAGAGAGTTTTTACCTGCTTTAGAAAATTCATCTGGGCCACTTGGCTCTGGACTTTCTCAAGCCGTAGGAATGACTATAGCAGACAGAATGGATAGAGGTCCTTCTTCTGATAGATTTTTTTATTGTCTTATGGGTGACGGTGAATTAAATGAAGGGCAGAATTGGGAAGCTATGATGCTTGCTAATAAAGAGAAACTAGGGAATCTCATTGTTATAGTGGATAGAAATAATATTCAAATAGACGGATATACAGAAGACATAATGCCACTTGAATCCGTTTCTCATAAGTTTGAAAGTTTTGGTTGGCATACCGAAGAAATAGATGGTCATAATTTTGCTGAAATAGTTGCTGCTATTGGTAGAGCTCAAGCTGTTTTTGATGGTCCGAGTGTAATTATTGCTAGAACTATTCCTGGTAAAGGAGTTTCTTATATGGAGAGAGATTACAAATGGCACGGGAATCCTCCGGGAACAGAGATTGCAGGCGAGCCACCAAAAGATGAGCAGGCAGAGATAGCTTTGCGTGAATTGCGCACGCTTGGTGGACAAATAACTTCAGAAAGCGAATAAAACTATGCTAAATCCAAATCAAAAATTAAATCCAAAGATATTTGAAAAAGATGTAGAACAAGTTCCTATCCGAAAGGGTTTTGGGCAGGGACTTTTGGAGTTGGGGGAGAAAAATTCACAAGTCGTCGGACTTTGCGCAGACCTTACAGAGTCAACTCAGATGCATCTTTTCAAAAATAAATTTCCAGAAAGATTTGTAGAAATGGGTGTAGCCGAACAAAACTTGGCTTCTGTGGCTTCTGGAATGTCTGCTATGGGCAAAATACCTTTCATCTCTAGCTATGCAATGTTTTCTCCTGGAAGAAATTGGGAACAAATACGAACAACTATTTGCTACAACGACCGCGCTGTTATTATTGTTGGGTCTCATGCCGGAGTTTCTGTCGGACCAGACGGAGGAACGCATCAGGCTATAGAAGATATTGCTATTACTCGTGTTATACCAAATATGATTGTCATTTCTCCTTGTGACCACATAGAAGCTAGAAAAGCTACAATAGCTTGTGCAGATTTAGGTAAACCTGTTTATCTTCGTTTGGCAAGAGAAAAAACTCCGGTCATAACCACAAAGGAAACGCCATTTGAGGTTGGAAAGGGGCAAATTCTTTTTGGAAAAGATCTAAAAGCTGAAGTGGGAATAATAGCCACAGGTGCTTTGGTTTATAAAGCTTTGAAAGTTGCCGAAAAACTTTCCAAAGAAAAAATAAATGTAAAAGTTTTAAATATTTCAACAATAAAACCTCTTGATGAAAAAGCAGTTTTGGAACTTGCAAAAGAAGCAGGAGCCTTGGTTACAGTAGAAGAACATCAAATAACTGGGGGATTAGGCGGAGCAGTTTCAGAATTTTTGGCAAAAACACAACCAACGCCTATTGAATTTATTGGAGTTAAAAACCAGTTTGGACAAAGTGGAAAACCCGAAGAACTTCTGGAACACTACGAAATGGGCGAGTCTCATATATTGGAGGCAGTAAAGAGGGTAGTCGAGAGGAAATAAAATCTATTGACTTTTTATACATTTAGGTGTATAATATATATAGAAAACTAAGAATTTGGCCATAAATATGGCTATTTTTGGGCTCCCACTGAGGTTTTCAAGGTTTGAATATCTTGGTGGGAGTAATTCCAAAATTTCAGTTCATTGGGAGATTAATATGAGAATCAACGAAGCACAGTTCGCAGACTTGAAAGTGCGGTTTGAGAAGTATTTCCAAACCGTGCCGCAGCAACTCTGGTTTACCGGCAGGAAGGACGCGCCGTCGCCCACAAGACAGACTCATGCCGTCCAACAGATGTTCGGTATCGATCTGACGGCAGTCGGCGGAGATCCTGTTCCGGAGGTGGATGACCACATCCAATCTCGCAGGCATCAGGAACTCAAGGTCGCTATCTCGCGGCTCGAGCAGTGGGAAGGTCAACAAAAGATTACAGAAAAGAGAAAGAATGGGGTTAGCGGCCTCACTCTCGAAGATCTAGGTCTTTCCGTCAGAACACTCATCTGTTTGCGGAATGCCGGCCTCACTCACGTGAGTCAGTTGTCCGGAGTCAGCGAAATGGACCTGCTTCGGACCAAGAACTTTGGTCGGAAGTCTGTTAATGAGCTGAAAGAAGTTCTGGCTCAAGTCGGCGTCCAACTGAAGGGTTCTGCCGAGTCTGCTTTACTCAACGGCACACAACAGGGCGATCTCGAGACAGTTGTCGCCGGCATCAAAAAGTTGCCGGAGGAAGATGCTCGTGAAGTCTCGCTCTGTCTGTTGAACCTCATGTTGCCGTTTGCGGTTAACAATCAAGTAGGCACTGATCTCGTACGCCATCTCCGCGAACAATTGCTCGGCGAATAGCCCAGTCAGCCTGATCAGCTGTAAAAAGGTCCACCAAGAAAGGAGGTGAACATGAGAGACTACCAAAAGTGGTCTCTTTTTTTATATCTCTTTTACTTTGTAATCTTCTGGAGCTTTGGATAAGTAGTCCAGTAGTTTTTCTTCGGACAAAAGGCCTCTTTGGGCGCCAACGTCTTTGACTACAGACATAGAGTTTATTGGTCCCCAAAGCATAGCTTCCTCCAATGTTTTACCTTTTGCTAGAGCTGAAATAAATGTGGAGGCGAAAGCATCTCCAGCACCTGTCCTTTCAAAGGCTTCTTGAGGGTATATAGGAACAAAAAGTCTCTTATTTCCATCAAAAGTGTAGGCACCATTTATACCATCTGTAATACAAATAATTTTTGGCCCCAACTCTTTCATTTTTGAAAGAAGGGTAGGAAGGTCTCTTGTCTTTTCATCTAGTATTTTTTGAGCTTCTTCTACGTTACAGAAAAAAACTTCTGTATTTTTATATATTTTTTCTAAAGTTTTCGCTCCAAGGCGAATTTGGAAAGTCCCAGGTTGAAAAGCTAGTTTTGTTTCAGGATTTTTTTCTATAAAGTCAGCGATTTCTAAATGGTAAGGTAGTGAGTTTTCTCCAAGAGAGCTTAGGTAGATCCATTTTGGATGGTCTATGTCACCAAGTTTGTATGAAAAAGTCTCATGTTTTACCAGTATTGTTCTCTCTACATCGTACCAAAGAACATAATGGTAATTTGTATTTTTACCATCCTCAACTCGGACATATGTTGTATCTACATTGTTTCTTTCTAGTTCTTCTTTACATTCTTTTCCATTCTGATCGTTTCCTATGTATGCAAGTAGAGCAGAGTGGAGTCCTAGCCTAGCAGAAGACACAGATGCGTTGGCACTATTTCCAACAGCTCTGACTATATCTACAGATTCATAAGGAATCTTATCTCCAAATTTTACGCAAAGCTTACAATTTTCTGAATCCACATCACAGTCTACAGTTGCGTCTTTTATTCTAATAAATGCATCTGTTGTAATGTCGCCAATGGCTAAAATATCTATTTTTGTCATAAAGAAATTATAACATCATTTTCAAAATTAAGGCGTTGACAACTCTTGTACTGGAGGTCTAGTATTGAGTTGGAGGTGAGATATGTCACATTTGGTAAGTTCTATTTATAGAACGAGTACTCCAGAAAGGTTTGAACCCTTTCATGTGGATAAGTACATTTTTTCTGAAAGTACTTCTCCAATAAGGTTTGGCAAACATGGTCAAAATTTTTGTAAATGGTTTGAGGGAGCCGTTATTTTCCCAGAGCCATCACATTTAATATTTTCTTGTGAATGCACGAAAGCATTTCACGAAGAAGATCTTATTAGCGAAACAGGGGATCTTGGTCCTATATCGCTGGCAAATATTTTTTATCTTTTGGCTACAAGATCATCGCTCATTGGAGTATCAAATCTTTTTATATCTACAAGTCCTCTGACAGGAGAGAATCATTTGCTAGTTTTGGTGGAAAAAGGTGGACTGTGGACTGTTCGTGGTTACGATAAGAGCGTTAGGGAAAATAGAGAATGGTTTCCAAATAGAAGAGTCCTTAGTGCGAATAAGCCGTTGTGAAGACAACGGCTTATCTTTTGTAAAAGATTTTTACTGTTATATAATGTATTTATGATAAAAACACTGAAAGAATATATTTATGAGGCACAAGATAAAAAAGTAGCTATCGGACATTTTAATATTTCAAATAGCGATGGTATTTGGGGAGTTTTTCGTCCAGCTCAAACACTTGGAGTTCCTATTATAATAGGGGTTTCAGAAGGTGAAAGAGATTTTATTGGAGTGAAGCAGGTTGCTTCTATGGTGAAAAGTATTAGAGAGGAATACAATTATCCCATATTTTTAAACGCCGACCATACTTATTCTTTTGAGAGAGTAAAAGAGGTGGTAGATGCTGGTTTTGATTCTGTTATTTTTGATGGGGCTAAACTTTCTTTTGAGGATAATGTTGTGGAAACAAAAAAGTGCGTTGATTATGTTAGGTCTACTAGACCAGAGGTTTTAGTGGAAGCTGAGATAGGTTATATTGGGACTTCTTCAAAAATATTAGATGAAATACCAGAAGGAGTTTCTTCTGATGAAGAATCTATGACTCATCCTGATAAAGCAAAAGAGTTTGTAGAAAAGACAGGTATAGATCTGCTTGCTCCTTCTGTTGGAAATGTCCACGGGATGTTTAGGACAGGGATAAATCCAAGATTGCATATTGATTTGATAAAAAGAATAAAGGATGAAGCAAAAGTTCCTTTGGTTTTGCACGGAGGTTCTGGAAGTTCGATTGATGATTTTAAACAGGCTATAGAAGCTGGAATCTCTATCATTCATATAAACACAGAAATAAGGATTGCTTATAAAAAAGGAATTACGAAGTTTTTACAAGAAAATCCAGATGAGGTTGCGCCTTATAAGTTTTTGAAACAAGGAGTAAAAGATGTAGAAGATGTTGTTTTGAAAAAATTAAAATTATTTAATGGTCTTTCTTAATCAGATATATTTATAGTATGAAAAAGATTTATGTTACTAGAGTTATTCCTGAATCGGGAATAAATTTATTACTTTCAAAAGGATATGAGGTGGACATTAATCCTAAAGACAGGATTTTAAGTAAAAGAGAATTGGTAAAACAACTAAAAAAGAAACCTTATGATGCGGTTTTGTCTCTTTTGACAGATACTATAGACAAAGATATTTTTGATGCTGTACCTTCTGTTAAATTGTTTTCCAACTATGCTGTTGGTTTCAACAACATAGATGTGAAAGAGGCAGACAAAAGGGAAATAGTCGTGACAAACACTCCAGGAGCTTCATCGGACGCTGTTGCTGAGCATACTGTAGCTTTGCTTATGGCTGTATCTTGTCGGATAGTGGAAGCGGATAGGTTTACTAGAAAAGGCAAATATCAGGGTTGGGATCCAATGCTTTTTTTGGGTCAAGATTTGTCTGGAAAAAAGATTGGGATTCTAGGAGCTGGCAAAATTGGTTTTCAAGTTGCTCATATTTTAGCTAGAGGTTTTAATATGAAGGTTGGATATTATGATATAAAAAGAAATGAAGATTTTGAAAGAGATTACGAGGCGGTTTTTCATCCTACACCAGAGGAGCTTCTTTCTTCTTCTGATGTGGTTAGTATTCATGTTCCACTTCTTGATTCAACAAGACATTTAATAAATAAAGAAAGATTAAGTTTGATGAAAAAGACAGCTTATCTGGTAAATACTTCTAGAGGTCCAGTAATAGATGAGGATGCTTTAGTTTGGGCTTTGAAAAACAAGGTAATCTGCGGAGCGGGTATAGATGTTTTTGAGAAAGAACCAAAACTAGCTAAAGGTCTAAATAAACTTCAAAATGTCGTTCTCACTCCTCATATAGCTTCTTCTACCATAAAAACTAGAAATGATATGTCTATTTTGGCTGCTAGCAACATTATAGACTTTTTTGAAGGAAAAGAGCTTAAAAACAAGGTCATAGTATAGATTTGATTTTTTCCTTTAGTATGTATATACTGTCTTAATGACTACTTTAGAAATACAAACAAGGGATATGAAAGAAAATCTAGCAAATTTGAGAAAAGATGGCTATATACCAGCTGTTTTTTATGGTAAAAAGACTGAATCTACACCTATAAAAATTCTTCAAAAAGAATTTGTTAAAGTATGGAAGAAAGTAGGGGAATCTGGGGTCATTACTTTGGTCTCACCAAAGGATAAGGTAGATGTTTTGATAAAAAATATTGATATGCATCCTATAAATGATGTCCCAGTTCATGCAGACTTTTATGCCTTTGAGAAAGGTAAAAAGATTGAAGTTTCTGTGCCTGTAGAATTTATCGGAATATCACCAGCTATAAAAGATGCTGGATGTAACTTGATAAAAGTTCTACACGAAATAAATATATTTTCTGATCCACAAAATATTCCTCACTCAATAATAGTTGATGTTTCTTCTTTGGCAGAAATTGGTAGCCAGATACTTGCTAAAGATCTAAAATTACCAGCCGGGGTTGAACTCTTGGAAGAAGATGATGCTGTCGTAGTTGTTGCCGAATTACCTGAGGAAGAAGTGGAAGAACCTACTGAGCAAGTTGATCTATCTGCAATAGAAGTTGAGAAGAAAGGAAAGAAAGAAGAAGAGTTAGAGGGGTAAAAACCTTTACTAGTTTTAAGTTTCTCTTTTTATGTTTACCAAAAAGTTCTTATTTTTAGCCATATTTTCTTTAGCATTGTTTGGAGCTCTGTTTTCTTTTAGTTACGCTGTGACAAAAGAAGAGCAAGAGGCTATTTGGCGTGAGGAGTTAGCAGCGACAGAAAAAGAAATAGCTGAGTGGCAAGCTGTCCTGAGTCAAACCAAAAAAGGTACGGCGTCTTTGGAAAAAGATGCGGCTGTTTTGAATGCAAAAATTAAAGAAGCTCAAGCTTTTATAAGACAGAGAAATATTGCTATAGAACAGCTCGGCCGTGATATAGACCAAAAAACAAATACTATAAATGATTTGGAACAAAAAATAGAACAAGGACATGATTCTCTTGCTCAACTTATTAGAAAAACAAATGAAATTGATTCTTATTCTCTCCCTGAAATAATTTTGGCAAATAGAAATATATCAGAATTTTTTTCAGACATAGATTCTTTTAATTCTATAAAAAGATCAATGAGAGATTTGTTTGTAGAGATAAGACAAAATAAAGATCTAACGCAAGCTGAAAAAGAGGCGTTAGCTATTAAAAAAAATAAGGAGGCAGATACTAAAGCAACCATAGAAGCTCAAAAGAGAGAAGTGGAGAAAAATGAGAAAGAAAAACAGTATTTGATTAAAGTTAATAAAACTCAAGAAAAAACTTATGCCCAAGTTTTAGCTGAAAGACAGAAAAAAGCAGCTGAGATTAGGGCGGCACTCTTCTCTTTGAGAGATAGTAGCGCTATTCCTTTTGGAGATGCTTTGACTTATGCAGAATTTGCTTCGGAAAAGACAGGGGTCAGACCTGCTTTGATATTGGCTATATTACAACAAGAGTCAAACCTTGGACAAAATGTCGGAACTTGTAACAGGGCTGGGGACCCAGCTTCCAAGAGCTGGAAAGTCATAATGCCAGGTCCAGAAGACAAGGCTTCAGGAAAATCCAGGAGAGATGACCAGAGTATTTTTGTTCAAATAACAACAGAGCTTGGTATTCCTCAGGATGGAACTCCTTTATCTTGTCCTTGGGGAGGAGGTTGGGGAGGAGCTATGGGGCCGTCTCAGTTTATTCCTAGTACATGGTTATTGTTTAAATCAAAGATTGCTACTGCCTTGGGTGTTTCCGCTCCAGATCCATGGAATCCTAAGCATGCTGTTATGGCTACAGCCATTTATATGGGTGAGCTTGGTGCAGATTCTGGGGGATATACAGCCGAGAGAAATGCTGCTTGTAGATATTACTCTGGAAGAGCTTGTGATAATAAAACTCCATCCAATACTTTCTATGGTAACCAAGTTATGAGTAGGGCTACAAATATACAAGAAACAATGATCGATCCTCTGAGAAACCTTTAGTGATCTTGCAAAAAGATCCTACTTTTGATAAAGTATACCGGCAATGAAAAAAGACATACACCCAGAAAATTATAGAAAAGTCTTATTTGTGGACAACTCAAATGGCGCAGAATTCGTCATATCTTCTGCTGTAAGTACAGTTGATACAGCTAAAGCTAAAGACGGTAAAGAATATCCAGTCTATAGACTTGATGTTTCTTCAGCTTCTCATCCTTTCTACACTGGTAACGAAAAGAGTCTAGACACAGCCGGTAGAGTAGAGAAATTTAAAGCTAAAGTTGCTAAAGCAAAAAAGAGTACATCAAAGTAACTAATCTAAGCAACGCCTTGTATTTTATTACAAGGGGTTGTTTTTTGTTATACTTAAACCAATCAAATGGACTTAGAAAAATTTTTACAAAATTCAAAAACATCTTATTTAGCAGAAACTTACAAAAGACTTGAAGCAGAAGAAGTTTCTACAAAAGCAATGATAGAAGAAGACGCTTCTTTGGCGGATTTGGTTGTATCTGATTTGGAATCTATTCGTGTTCAAAAGGAGGCGCTTTGGAACCAAATGGAAGATATTGTTTCTGTAGAGGAAAAAGAAGAGGAATTTCCAAATGAGATTATATTAGAAGTCAGAGCTGGTGCTGGGGGAGAAGAAGCTTCTCTTTTTGCAGAGGAGCTTTCTCTGATGTATACAAAATACGCCCAAAATAAAGGGTGGAATGTTTCAGTGGTCAATGAATCTAGAAGTGCTGTAGGTGGTTATAAAGAAGCTTCGTTTCAAATAAGAGGTGAGGGGGTTTATGAGAGATTGAGATATGAGACTGGTGTTCATAGAATACAGAGGATACCTACTACAGAAAAAATGGGTAGAGTCCATACATCTACAGCATCTGTAGCTATTTTACCTGTTAGAAAAAAGACATCTATCGTAATAAATCCTACAGAGTTGGAAATAGAATTTTCTCGTTCAGGGGGCGCTGGTGGACAAAATGTTAATAAGGTTGAAACGGCCGTTAGACTGATACATAAACCAACGGGAATAGATGTTAGGTGTACTTCTGAAAGGAGTCAGCTTAAAAATAGAGAAAAAGCTATGAGTATTTTGGTTTCAAAATTAGAAGTCTTAAAAGAAGAAGAAGAGGCTAAGAAATACTCAAAAGATAGGAAAGATCAGATAGGTACTGCAGATAGGTCCGAAAAGATAAGAACATATAATATACTTCAAGATAGGATTACAGACCACCGTATAAAACAATCTTGGCATAATATAGAAAAGATAATGATGGGCGAAATAGAACCAATACTTGACTCTATGGCTAGTTTCTCTGGCGAAAGTGAAGTTTCTGAATAAGGTATTGCATAAGTATAAACTTTCTGCTAAAATGACCTCCTATATGGATAAAGTACAAAATGTAAATAATTCTACTATTGTAGAAGATGAAGTCCTGAATAGGATGTTTTCCGTTGGAGCCCATTTTGGCTTCGTTAAGTCTAGAAGACACCCTTCTTTAAAACCTTTTATTTTTGGGGTAAAAAATAAAATTGAGATTTTTGATCTAGAAAAAACAAAAGAAAACCTTGATAAGGCTTTAGGGTTTGTTAAGACTATAGCTGCTAAAAACGGTAGTATATTGTTTATAGGGGGTAAAAATGAGGCTCACGAGGCTATAGAAACAGTTGCAGATAGTATAAATATGCCTTACGTTTCAGGAAGATTTATTGGAGGAACTTTGACTAATTTCCCAGAGATAAGAAAGAGAGTAGTAAGACTAGAAGACTTAGTTTCCCAAAAAGAGAAAGGTGAACTTGCAAAATATACTAAGAAAGAAAGATTGTTAATTGACAGAGAAATTGATACACTAAAGAGGTTCTTCTTTGGACTAAGTGTTATGAAAAAGCTCCCAGACGCTGTCTTTATTGTTGATAGCAAAAAGGAGTCTATAGTTTTGGCTGAGGCTTTTTATATGAATATTCCTGTTATAGCTCTATGTGGTACAGATAACAACATATCTAATATCGATTATCCTATTCCGGGCAACGATGCCTCAAAAGCAAGTATTGAGTTTTTCCTAAGACAAGTAGCAAATGCTTACAAAGAAGGTCTTCTTAAGAAAAATTAATCTTTTAAACTAATTATATGGAAATTACAACTGATATTATAAAACAGTTGCGTGATAAAACAGGTGTTTCTATTATGCAATGTAAAAAAGCTTTGGAAGAAACAAAAGGTGATATAGAAAAAGCTATAATGGTTTTGCAGAAAAAGAGTGCTGAAATAGCTTTAAAAAAAGGTGATAGAGAACTTAGTTCTGGAGTAGTAGAATGTTATATTCATAATACTCATAGAGTGGGGGCTATGGTAGAACTACTTTGCGAAACAGACTTTGTGTCTAATAACGATGAGTTTAAGAAACTTGCTCGCGATATAGCTATGCATATATCAGCTAGTAACCCTCAGTTTTTAAAAGTGGAAGATGTTGATGATCATTCTAAAGAGCTAGCAAAGGAGATGTTTATGAAAGAAGTTTTAGACAAGCCTAAAGATATGCAAGAAAAAATATTAGAAGGAAAGCTAGCTTCTTATTGGAAGGAAAGGGTTTTATTAGACCAGTCTTTTATCAAGAATCCTGAAGTTTCTATAAAAAACTTAATAGAAAGTGCTATTCAGAAGTTTGGTGAAAAAATAGAATTATCTAATTTCACTAGATATTCTATATCTCAATAAGTTCAAAATTATGACAACTATATTTTTTATAGGTTCTCTTATTGCTATATTTGCAATGATAAGTACAAAGATACTGCAATCTTATACAGGTAAGGTTTATTTTACTTCTTCAGTTTTTGAAAAAACAGATAGTAAAATATATGAGTTTATAGGCTTTTGCGTATATAAATATAATCGCTACAAGAAGATAACAAAAATATTTATATTTGAGTTTCTCCCTTCTTATATGTATGAAGTATTAATAAAACTGAAAGACTATGTAGCAAAAAGATATTATATCGCCGGGGATCAGTTTAGAGGCAAAAGGATGCTAAGAAATAAAGGTTCTGTTTCCAATTTTTTGAAGAATATAACAGAAGATAAATCAAAAAATAAGAAGGATATAGTGTAGTTGAAAAATTACCTGTATAATGATAAATTATACAGGTAATTTATATTACGTATGCCACTTTAGCTCAGTTGGTAGAGCAGCCGTTTTGTAAACGGCAGGTCGTCAGTTCGAACCTGACAAGTGGCTCCAAAAATAAAAATCTCAAGTCAAAAACTTGAGATTTTTATTTTATTTTTGTTGTTGTCGCTTGTGTGCTAGTTGCGTTTTTTAGTTTGCGTAGTTCTTCTAGCTCAGGGAGATATTTATTCAAATCTTCTATTGTTTGAAAACCATAGTAGACTTTTTCTCCTATAATAAGGGCTGGCAGTTTGTTTTCTACTTTGTTTATAGATATAAGAGTTTGAACGGCAGATATATCTAAGTTGTAGTCAAAAGCATAAACTCTTAGCTCTGGATAATCTTGTCTCATTTTTGTTAGGACATAGCCTGCTTTCTCGCAGTCTTCACAGTCTCCTTTGTTTGAATAAAAATAAACTATTGAAATAGGGGTTTTATCACATTTTTGGCTTATTTTTGTCATAAGTAAGTAGTCTTTTATTTGAAGTAGGGAATAGTATCTTTTTAAAGTTTGAACTTCTGAATCAGTACTTCCTCTGTCTTTTTCTGTGTAGGCTAGTTTTTCCTCCAAATTACCTAATTCTTTTGAGAGTACTTCTGTTGTTACGTCTTTGCAGGAAAGTTCTTCTAGGAGAGAAAATTGAGTCTCTGAGGATAAGATATCTATTGATATGGTATCCTGAATTGATCTTATCTCGGCTAATTTTTTTTGGCTAAAATAATTGCTTATAAAAATAGCCGTACCAAATATGATGGCAGTTATAAAAAAGGTATATATATATTTTTTCCAATCTATTTTTCTATTTTGCATATCTTTATCTCCAGTAGGTTTTTACAGAGAATATAGCGTTATATACGGCCTTAAACATCCATAGGGGTGATATAAACGCATATAGGGTTAAAAAGTACACCAAATCCATACTAAAAGCAAATTTCTTTTCTGCCATCTTTCTTGCGATGAAAAGTAACGCTAATATGCCCATAAAACTAACAATACTTATAATGGTCATAAAACTAGTATTTATAAAGAACCAGTCAAAGTTTAAGTGAGGTTTAGTTAGCTCAAAACCAATAGCACTCCATTTTGAATAGAAATCAAATATTTGAAATGCTAGATTTATGATAGCTATAGAGATGATATATAGAGCAGATACTATAGATATACTAGCTAGAGGAAGTACGAAGATACCTAAGTTTCCATATTCTCTTTTGAAGAGGTGTTTATAGTCTATGACATTTTTAATAAAACCATAAGTCCAACGCAATCTTTGCTTGTATAGTTTTTTGACTGTGTCCGGAGCTACTGTGTAGACTACCGCTTCGTGTGCATTGACTATCTTGTAGTGGTTTGACTGCATTCTAACAGCTAGTTCCATATCTTCGGTCTGGTAGGCGTGTCTATAACCACCTAAGTTTTCAAAAACTTCTTTTCTAAATATGGAGAATGGTCCTGGTGTTACATAAATAGCCCCTAGATATGAAAACATTTTTCTTATAAATACACCCCAATCATACTCTACTTTTTGGATCATTTGGATTATTTTCTTTGGTTTCCAGACCTTAACAGAAGGAGTGACAGACATTGTTTCTTTATCTTCAAAATAATAAATTATATTTTTTAGAGCGTCTTTGTGTACGTATGAATCTGCGTCTAGACATCCGATTAATTCACTTTGAACACGAGATAGACCAAAGTTTAAGGCGGTGTATTTACCTCCGTTTTCTTTTCTAAACATTTGAATCTGTTTTTTGTTTTTAAACTTCTGTATAACGTTCCAGGTATTGTCAGTAGAACCATCGTCTATAATCATTATGGATAATTTATTTTTTGGGTAGTCTAGATTTAGGAGAGAGTTTAGTGTTTTTGTTATAGTTTTTTCTTCATTCCAGCAAGGAACTATTATTGTAACTGTAGGGAATTTTTTAAGTTTTTTTTCAAATAAGTTTTGAGTCTCTTTTTTCATATCTGTCCTGTTTTCAAAATAGGTGATTAGCAAAAAAACCTCAAAATATAGTGAGATGAACAAAAAGACATAGGTTACGGCGTTTGATATTTCTAGCATAATTAACTAAGGTTTTGTCAACCCTATAATATTACAAAATTCGGTTTTTTACAAATCTATAATATAATTAGATTATTATGATAAAAACAGGTATTTATAAGCATTCAAAAAAGGGTAACTTATATAGAGTTCATTTTATTGCTAAACACACAGAAATTTTAGAGGATATGGTGGTGTATGAAGCTCTTTATGACAATAAAATGTCAAAATTTTGGGCTAGACCGGTTTCTATGTTTGAAGATATTGTTGAAATAGAGGGTCAAAAAGTGCCAAGGTTTGTTTATGTAGGAGAATCTATCTAATCTTTGCGTTAAAAGTTTTGGCTGTGATTTCTTCTAATTTTTTATGGAGGTCATTTATTTCTTCATCTTTTAGAGTTCTATCAAGTGATCTGTAGGTGATCCTATAGGCATAGCTTACATTGCCTTTTCCAAATTTTTCTTCATTTTCATATTTATCCAAGAGAGATACTTCTTCGGATAAGTCTCCAATAACATCTCTGACTAAGTCAAAGTAGTTATTCGGTATAAAGTCTTTGGAAACGATGAAAGAGATGTCTCTAACTATTGGAGGATATTTTGAAACTTCATTAAATTTATTACCAAGCTTGAGTTGTTTTATGACTCTAAGGTCTTCTGACCATAAAAGTCTTATATCAGGGAGCTCCATACTTATAATAGCCAGTCTTTCTAGACCAAAGCCAAAAGCCCATCCATTATATTTTTCTCCATCTATACCCAGTTTTTCCAAAACTTTAGGTTCAACTATTCCGGCTCCCAAGACTTCTACCCACTCTTCCTCTTCTTTTGCGTCATTTAGACTGTTTTTATCAACCTCCATCTCTAAACTGGAATGAGTATAAGGAAAGGTGTCTGGATTAAACCTGTATTTAATATCTTTACCAAAAACACCCTGAGCTACAGAGACCAAAACATTTTTCAAGTCTTCCTGTTCTATTTTGTGGTTTTCTTTTGAACACAAAAACAGGCCATCTATCTGATGAAATATGTTCATATGTCTTCTATCTATTTCGTCTTTTCTGTAAACTTTTCCATAACTTATAACACCGATAGATTCTTCTTTATTTATTCTTTCTTTAATTTCCGGAAGATTTAGGTAGTAGTACCACATTACTGTGGTGTGGGGTCTAAGTATATTTTTTTGGTCTACATAGTAGGTGTCAGATTTACTTCTGGCTGGATGCTCTGGTGGGAAGTTGAATAAGTCAAAACTTTCAGAAGCAGGAACTATTTCTGGAATTTCTACTGAATCAAAATTTTTGAAAGTTGGTAGGTTTTTTACTCTTTGTATTATTTCAAATAGGGGGCTATCTTCTTTTCTAGACAAATCCTTCATTCCCAGATATCTTTTTATTCTTTCTGCCTCTATGTCTTCTCTTTTCTCTAAAATTTCTATAAGTCCTTTTTCCTCCGAGTTGTCTATTTTGTAGTTTTTATTTTTCAGGTCTTTGGAGCTGTAAAGTTCTTCTATTTTCATATATTTTAAAGTTTACCTATAAATATTAAAAAATCAATGTTTAAGGCTCTATTTTTGACTGTCTAAAACCTATATTTACAAGATATACTTTTTTGTGATATAATAAATGGTAGACAAGAACACCAATGCTCATGGTGCTTGTTACCTCCTCCTTGTGAGGAATTACGCTTTGAGCGGCTAGTAGACCTTAAGTTATTAGCCGCTTTTTTTATACAAAATTAGTTAAAAAAGCTTTGTTTTTTTGCTTTGGATTTGTTATAATTAGGTCTATATGGCCAAAGAAGAAAAGGTAAAAAAGACAGCAAAGAAAGACTCCTACGGAGCGGATGCAATACAGATTCTAGAGGGATTAGAGCCTGTTAGAAAGCGTCCTGGAATGTATATTGGTACAACTGGTCCAGATGGTCTCCACCATCTTATTTGGGAAATTTTTGATAACTCAAGAGACGAGGCTATGGGTGGTTTTGCCAATCAGATAGAGGTTGTTTTGCTACCTGAAAATCGTATAAGAGTTACAGACAATGGCCGTGGTATTCCTGTAGATGTTCACAAGCAGACAAAAGTTTCAGCTCTGGAAACTATTATGACAACTCTTCATGCCGGAGGAAAATTTGGTGGAGAAGAAGGTGGTTATAAAGTTTCTGGCGGTCTTCACGGAGTGGGAGCATCTGTAGTAAATGCTTTGTCTACCTATTGTAGAGTCAGTGTTCATAAAGAAGGAGGTGTTTATATGCAAGAATATTCTATTGGAAAGAAAAAGGCATCTGTCAAAAAAGTTGGTTCTACAAAAAATACTGGTACTGTGGTGGTTTTTGAACCAGACAAGTCTATTTTCCAATCAGTAGAGTTTGATTTTGAAAGGGTTGTTTCCCATCTTCGTCAGCAAGCTTATTTGGTAAAAGGATTAAGGATCACTATTATAGATGCTAGATTATACACAGGAAAAATAAAAGAAGATGAATCTTTCTTTATTTCTGATCTTGGTTTGGATTTGCCCAGGATGTCTTTTTATTTTGAAGGAGGTCTTCTATCTCTGGTTAAATTTTATACACACTCTTTAAAACCAATACACAAAAATGTTTTTTATGTAGAAAAGAAAACAAATGAGTATGAGTCTGTGGAGGTATCACTCCAATATGTAGATGATATATCTTCTCGTATATTACCTTTTGCAAACAATATCTATAACTCAGAAGGTGGAACTCATGTTACTGGTTTCAAAACAGCTTTGACTAGAACTTTAAACACTTATGCTAGAAAAAATAATTTAATAAAAGAAAGTGAGGATAACTTTACAGGAGATGATGTCTTGGAGGGTTTGACTGCTGTTATTTCGGTAAAACTTCAAGAGGTTCAATTTGAAGGTCAAACAAAAGCCAAACTCGGTACTGTAGAAGCTCAAAGTTCTGTGAACACAGTCTTTTCTGAAGCCTTTACATATTTTCTTGAAGAAAACCCAGATGATGCAAAAGCTATAATAAATAAAGTATTACTTGCTCTAAAGGCTCGTAAAGCGGCCAAGGCAGCCAAAGATTCTGTTTTGAGAAAGGGTGCTTTAGAAGGAATCACTTTACCTGGGAAACTTTCAGACTGTCAGAGTAAAAGTGCCGAGGATTCAGAACTCTTTATTGTGGAGGGAGACTCTGCTGGAGGTACAGCCAAGACAGGACGCGACAGAAGGACTCAGGCTATTTTGCCACTCAGGGGAAAGATTTTAAATATTGAAAGAGCCAGACTTGATAGGATGCTTGAATCTGAGCAAATAAGAAACTTGGTTGTGGCTCTAGGAACAGCCATAGGAGATACCTTTGATATTTCAAAACTGAGATATCACAAGATAATCATTGCGACAGATGCCGATGTCGATGGTTCTCATATTCGTACTCTTATTTTGACTTTGCTATATAGATTTTTTAGGCCTCTTATAGATGGTGGTTTTATTTATATTGCTCTACCACCACTATTTAAAGTAAAAAGGGGTAAGGAGGTTTTTTATGCTTATTCTGATGAAGAGAGAGATAAAATAGTGGGCAAAGAAGTAAAAGAAGATGAAATAGTTGAAGAGGTTTCAGAAAATGAAGAAGCTGAGGAGAGCGAAGAAGAAGATACAGACAAGAAAAAAGGAAAAAAGGACGACAAAAAAACTCCAGCTAAGTTTTCAATACAAAGGTACAAAGGTCTCGGAGAAATGAACGCAGAAGAACTTTGGGAAACTACTATGGATCCAGAGAGAAGAGTGTTGAAACAAGTGACTGTGGAGGATAGTGTTGCTGCTGATAAGGTGTTTGATGTCTTGATGGGAACAGATGTTCCAAGTAGGAAATCTTTTATACAGTCGAACGCTACTAAAGCCAGTCTTGATATCTAGTTATTTTTTTTAGTATCATCTATTAAGAGGAAATTATTATGAAATGTGCTTTTTGTGAAATACCTGAAATACGACAAAGAGAGATTGTAAGCAATGATTTTGCTTGGGCTTTTCCAACAAATATTCCTATTGTGCCTGGGCATGTTCTCATTGTGCCCAAAAGGTGTGTAGCTAAATTTGAAGATTTAGATAAGGAAGAAGTGGATGCAATATTTGATCTCGCAAATAGTTTAAAGCTTGCTTTGACTAAAACTTTCGGAGCTGAAGATTTTAATATCGCATGGAATGAAGGAAAAAGTGCAGGACAATCAGTACCGCATTTTCACCTTCATCTTTTACCGAGAAAAGAGGGTGACGAGGGTATTACGGAATATGAACCAAGAAAGTTTTTGTATCGTCCTGGAAGTAGAGAAGAAAGTCCAGGGGAAGAACTAAAAGCCATATCACAATTGATTAAAGATAATTTGTAAAAAAACCGCCTGCGAAAGCAAGCGGTCTTTTTTAGTTTTTTGGAGTTTCTGTAAATCCAGCTTCTTTGTGATGAGGTTTTTCTGGGACAATCATTGAAGCTATTATATACGCAAATATCCCAGGAATTACGCCTGTGGCTATTACTATAATCAAGTAACCAAGTCTAAGTATTACAGGGTCAGTATCAAAATATTCACCGAGTCCACCTACTACTCCAGATATGACTTTGTTTGTTTTGCTTTTGTAAAGTTTTTTTGTAGACATATTATTTCTTTAGTTTTATTTCTTCTAGGAATTTTGAGATTGTTTCATCTATTGTCACTTCGGATTTTTCCCCGGATCTCCCTTCTAGTGCCAGTTTACCACTTTCCATCTCCTTATCTCCAATAACAATCCAATAAGGAACTTTTTCTGTTTTAGCTTTCCTAACTTTTGATCCAAGATTTTCATCCTCATTGTCTATTTCTACTCTAATGTCTTTATCTCTTAGAGTTTGGAATACTTTTTTGGCATATTCATTGTGATTTTCTCTGACAGGTAAAACTTTGACTTGGACGGGAGAAATCCATAGAGGGAAACTACCTTCGTAATGTTCTATCAAAATAGCCGCGCTTCTTTCAATGGATCCTGTAATAGCAGAATGAATCATGACAATTCTTTCTTTTTCTCCTTTTTCATTTATACACGATAAATCAAACCTTTCAGGTAAGTTCATATCTAGTTGGATAGTTGCTACTTGCCACTCTCTGCCCGCAGAGTTTTTTGCCATAAAATCAAGTTTTGGTCCATAAAGAGCTGCTTCTCCTGGTCCTTCAAAAAAACTTGCTCCACGCTCTTGTGCGATTTCTCTCAATTCATTTTCTGCAGTATCCCATATTTCTTTTGTTCCTAGATATTTTTCTGGCTCTTTTGGGTCTCTAAAAGAAAGTCTTACGGTCAATGTAAATCCAAAAGTTTTATAGAACGAATCAACGATATCCCAGATATTTAGAAACTCACTTTTTATTTGTGATGTCCTACAGAATACATGAGAATCATCTTGTGTAATTGACAATACTCTAGTCAATCCACCGAGTTCTCCAGACTGCTCGTCTCTATAAACCATAGTTGTCTCTGCATATCTTTGTGGCATTTCTCTATAAGAATGGATTTTTCTTGCAAATATCTGAGTATGATGAGGACAGTTCATAGGTTTCAAGGCATATTCTTTTCCCTCTCTTGAAGTTATGCGAAATAATTCATCAGAAAATTTGTCCCAATGTCCTGACTTTTGATAGAGATCTCGTTTGGTTATATGAGGAATTGTTACTCTGCTATATTCATATTTTGATCTAAGTTGCCAAACAAATTTATCTAGTTCTTCTCTCAGTACATTTCCTTTTGGCGTCCATAAAGGAAGTCCTGGTCCAACTAAATCAGAAAATATAAACAAATCCTGTTCTTTACCTATGATCCTATGATCATTTTTATCCATTTCGTTTTTTTCCATATAACAATAGGATATCAGGTTTTTTGGTGAAATGGAATAAATATCAAATCGAGTGAAATTATAGATGAGGGTTTTGTTAATTTAGATTAAGTCTAATTTTTATTGATAATTGTTTTAAAACAAACTTACTCCAACTCCTTCACTTTATCTACCACTATGCTTTGTCCACCGTTTCTAGTAGAAAAACTTCCTTTGACCACGATGCAACTTTCTAGGGCGACTATATCTTGAAATTCTTCAAATATTTTCGGAAACATCACTGCTTCTATGGAGTCTGACATATCAGCTATACGAACAAAAACCATTTGATCGCCTTTTTTGGTCATTACTTTTTTGATATCTTCAATTATACCTGCTATTACAATGGGTTGTTTTTCTTTACCAGTTTCCTTCAATTTTTTGATGTTTAAATTTCGTTTCTCCAATTTGTCTTTGAAACCATCCAAAGGGTGACCAGAAATATACAAACCAAGAAGTTCTTTTTCCCACAGAAGATTGTTTGACACATCTTCTACTCCAGCTGATTCCAATTCTATTTCATCTACAGAAGTTTCTGGCAAAATACCAAAGAGGGAATCTTGGGCTTTCACTGCATTTACTTCTTCTTTGTTAAAGGTTAGGAGTCTGTCTAGATTGTAGAGTAAATCAGCTCTAGAACCAAAAGAGTCCATCGCTCCAGCTTTTATTAAAGATTCTAAAGATTTCTTGTTTAAATTTTTATCTTTGATTCTTTTAAGAAAATCTGAAAGAGATGTAAAAGGCCCTTTTTCTTTTCTCTCGTTTATTATTGAAAGAGCGATACCTTCGCCGAAATTTTTTATGGTTTTTAGCCCAAATCTTATAGAGTCACTTTCAGATTCATTTTTCTTTTTTATAACAGTAAAGTCTGCAAAAGATTCATTTATATCTGGAGGAAGTATAGATATGCCAATTCTCTTACATTCATAGATTGAGTTCGCTACTTTTTCTGTATCTCCAGATTCGTGAGTTAGAACTGAAGCCATATATTCGGCAGGGAAGTTTGCTTTTAAATAGGCTGTTTGGTAGGCGACTCGGCCATAGGAAACTGAGTGAGCTTTGTTGAAACCATAGGAAGCAAAAGGTTCTATCCATCCCCAAATCTCCTCAGCTTTTTTCTGACTCCACTTTGAATATTCAACACAACCTTGGATAAATTTTTCTTTTTGTTTGGCCATTTCTTCTGGAATTTTTTTACCGACAGCTTTTCTAAATTTATCCACTTCTCCCCAAGTATAACCAGCCAGTTTATTGGCCATCATAAGGAGATCATCTTGGTAAACCAAAACTCCGTATGTTTTTTTTAGAATTGGCTCAAGTGCAGGGTCTAAATATTTTATAAGTTTTGGATTGTGTTTTCTCTCTATGTAATCTGGTATAAATTGCATAGGTCCGGGACGATAAAGGGCAACCATAGCATTTATGTCGTGAATAGATGATGGTTTTAGTTCTATCAAGTGTTTTGTCATACCTTCACCGTTTAATTGAAACAAATCACTCGTTCCTCCTTTTGCTAGCATTTCAAAAGTTTTCTTGTCATCCACTGGCATTTTGTCTAAATCTATAAAGACTTTTTCTGTGTGTTTTATAAGTTTTAGGGCATCAGCAATAATTGAGAGGTTTTTTAGACCAAGGAAATCAAATTTTAAAAGGCCAGCATTATTTTCATCCACAGAGTACATATCATATTGAGTTATAATTTTATTTTCACCTTTCGGGTCGTACTGGAGGGGCACAACATCTGTAAGTGGAACAGGAGAGATGACCACGCCAGCAGCATGAACTCCCATGTGGCGAGCACAACCTTCTATTTTTTTTGCCATATCAATTATTTTTTTTAAATCTGACTCGGCTTTGTATCTTTCTTTCAGTTCAGGAACTTCTTTTAGTGCTCTGTCTATGGTCATAGGAAAGCCTTGGGCTCCCATAGGAATTAATTTGGCTATACTGTCTCCTAAACTATAAGGAAAACCTAGAGCTCTGGTGACATCTCTTACAGATCCACGAGCGGCCATTGTTCCAAAAGTTCCTATTTGAGCAACTTTGTCAGCACCATATTTTTTGGTCGTATATTCTATAACCTCGTCCCTTCTGTTGTCGGCAAAGTCCATATCTATATCTGGTGCACTTGGCCTATCGGGATTTAGAAATCTTTCAAAAGGTATTTCGTATTCAAGAGGGTCTATGTTTGTAATCCCAGAAAGATATGTGACCATTGAACCAGAGACAGATCCTCTGATGTTTGAAAGAATTTCATTCTCTTTGGCGAATCTAAGAAGATCAGATACCACTAAAAAGTAAGGCGAATAACCTTTATCTTTTATAACCTTTAGTTCGTAGTCAACTCTTTCTCTCAGTTCTTTTGTGTCTTTTACTTCTCTTTTTTCTACTCCTTCGTATGTTATACGGCGAAGTTCATCGTCGTATGACAGGCCACTTTCTACTATATATTCTGGAAACATCCATACACCTAGAGAAATTTCTAAATTGCACATCTCTGCTATTTTAGCGTTATTTTCTAAAGCTTCTGGTATATCTTTAAAATATTTTTCTGCTAGCTTTGTGCTTATGAAAGAAAAGTCTTCTTCTTGGCTATCTATCCTGTCTGAGATGTCGCCTTTTGATTGAATGGACAAAAGGGTTTCTCTGGCCGGTCTATCTTCGGGAGTAATATAATAAACATCTTGACTTGCAACTATTGGTATTTTTTCGTTGCGACTAAATTCAACAAGTTTTTTCATTTTTTCTTGGTGTCCTTTTATTTCTGGATGGTGAGTTATTTCTATATAGAAATCTTCTCCAAATATTTGTCTGTACCAGTCAGTCATCCCGCTTGCTTTTTCTTCATCTGACATACTTAGAGCTTTTACAATGTCGCCAGAAAATGAGGGTGATATCGCTATAAGTCCTTCCTTATATTTTTCCAAAAGTTCTTTATCTAGTCTTGGCTTATAGTAGAAACCTTCTAGATGGCTGTAAGTTACAAGTTTTATTAGATTCTTATACCCAATTTCATTTTTTGCTAGCAATACTAGTCTGTACCTTTCTTTGTCCACTCCGGTTTGTTTATCAGATCTACTTCTATAAGCTACATAAGCGTCTACACCTATGATAGGTTTTATATCTTCTTTTTTACACTCTTTGTAAAATTCTATAGCGCCATACAAGTTTCCGTTGTCGGTCAGGGCCAAGGAGGTCATTTTGTTTTTCTTGGCTTCCTTTACCAAGTCTTCTATTTTAGGTAGTGCATTTAGCAACGAATAGTGAGAATGGGTGTGGAGATGTGTGAATTTGTATTCCATTCTGTAGATTATAACACAAAATTTAGTGGTCTAAATGTCATATTTTTTTACCGAGAAATATGATTTTGGGGATAAAAAAATTGTTATATTTCTAAGTAGTCGTTATTATATATAGACAAGTCTAAATTAATACTTAGAAAAAATGTTTTTATCTAGAGATAAAAAAGGTTTTACTTTGATAGAGTTACTCGTGGTTATTTCTATAATTAGTCTTTTGTCGTCTATCGTTTTGGCTTCACTAAACACTGCTAGAATAAAAGCTCGTGACGCTAAAAGGATGCAGGATTTGAGACAAATAAGAACTGCCCTTGAACTTTATTATGATGATAATGGTAAATATCCTGTCATTTCTGGCTGGGTTTATAGTACAAATTGGGGAGCTCTGCAGACTGCTCTCACTCCTTATATGAAAAAGATGCCGGTAGACCCAAAAAATACAGGCCTTGGACCATGGAATGAAGACAGTGGTTATACATATGCTTATGGTAATAACACGGCTTCGTATCCAAATGAATATGATCTTGTAGCACAGTTTGAGGATCATTCAAATCCAAATAGATGTGAGCTTAAAGGTTGGATTGAGAATACGGTTGGTAATGATAGGCCGTGGTGTCGAGGTAGTCATGGTAAGCCTAATCCTCAAAACTACAGTCCTTATCTCTATACTGATCATTAGTTTTTTTTATGACTCTTTCAAAGATAGTTGGTATAGACGAAGTCGGTAGAGGTCCTTTGGCTGGACCTGTGACTGTTTGTGTCGCTTCCTGTGATTTTAAGGATTATTTAAGATTTAAAAAAGACAAAAATTTACCAGCTTTTGGTAAAGATAGTAAAAAACTAACTCCAATACTTCGTCAAAAATACTTTAAATATTTGAAAAAGTTGAGTATAGATTTTTCAGTAGTTAGTGTCTCTAATAAAATCATAGATAAAAAGGGTATTTCTTTTTCTATAAAAAAAGCCATAAATGAGGGTCTCAAAAAACAGAAACTTAATCCAAAGAAGTGTAAAATTTTATTAGATGGAGGACTTTATGCTCCTTCAGAATTTTTGTTTCAGAAGACAATAATAAAAGGAGATGAAAAAGAAAAAATTATTTCTTGGGCTAGTATAATAGCCAAAGTTTCTAGAGATAATTTTATGGTAAAGATGCATAAGAAGTATCCCGAGTATATGTTTGATAGACATAAAGGGTATGGGACAAAAATACACAAAGGAGTTATTTTAAAGTATGGTTTATCTCCTATACATAGAAAAAGTTTTTGTAGAAGATAGTATTTAAAATCTCTTTCTCAGCAACATAATTTTAGATTGTCCTTGATTTTTTAAATCCCCATCTCGGTATATGTTTTCTGAAAACGGATATTTTTCTACTGAAAAATTCCTCGTGTTCACGCCGTCGCGCTCGCAATGTTTCAGAAAACACATACACTCGATGGGGATTTATTTTAAAAATTTATATAGATGGTCTAGTTTGCTAGGGTGCAACAGAAATGTATCGTTCTGTAAAAAATTATTACGAGTTGATTTTTTTTATGATATAAGGTACACTTTCTTTCATTATGGTTGTAAGAATGAGACATACAAGATCACAGAGGGGAAATACCCGATCTCACCACAGATTGGAGTCTCCTGCTATAACTGTAGATGCAAACACTAAGGTTCCTCATTTGCGTCATAGAGCTTCTACTGTTACTGGTCAATATAGAGGAAGGACTGTTATAGATTTCTCTGCGAAGATAGCAAAGAAAGCTAAAAAAGCTTCATCTAAAAATAAAGAGGGTCGATAGACCCTTTTGTTTTAATTATTTTTGTTTTTTTTGAAAATTATTTGTATAATGTTTAGTATACAAACGAGATGGCACAAAGGCACCTTTCCAGATCAATAGTTCTACAGTCCTTATTTGAATGGGATTTTAGTAAAAAAAACTCCACAGAGATTATGGAGATATTTATCCGCAATGCAGAAGAGTTTGCTCCAGGAATAGGAGAGACTACTTTTATGGAGAATTTAATAAAAGGTGTTATTGAAAGACAAAGGGATTTAGACCTTATTATAGAGAAAGCGGCACCAGATTGGCCTATTGATAAAATAAGTGTTATTGATAGGAACATTTTACGTATTGGACTTTTTGAGCTTTTGTTTGCGGATAGGTCACAGGTGCCACCTAAAGTGGCCATAAATGAGGCTATAGAACTTTCAAAGACTTTTGGAGGAGAAACTTCTAGCAAATTTGTAAATGGTGTTCTGGGTGCGGTATACAAAGAGCTTGGAGAGCCAGGTAAAGACGAGACATCTAAGGATAAAAAAAGTAAGGACGGTATTTCTGCGAATATTCCGATAGAATATCTGGTTGGAGCGGTTGTTTATGCTAAAGAAGGTGAAGATATGTATTTGGCTTTGGTACATGATGTTTTTGGTCATTGGACTTTATCCAAAGGTCATATAGAAGGTACAGATCCTGATGCAGAAGTTGTTAAGGTCATTCAGGATGAAATCTCACTTCCTATAAAAGTAAAAGAAAAACTTGGCTCAAACCAATATCTAACTCATCATCCTGAAAAAGGTAAAATCAAAAAAAATGTATCTTATTATTTGGCTGAAGCTCCTTTTGTAGATATAAAGCTTGAAAACTCTGGAGGACTTGATGATGCTAAATGGTTTAAGATGGGCGATATTTTGGATTTGAATTTTTATAATGATATTTTACCTATTGTTACTAAGGCTATAAATATTTTATTAAAAAAGTAGTATTTAAAGCTCTAGGTTTCCAGTTATTTTTTTTTATGTTACAGTACCGCTTATGAGTATAGAAGTCTCAGAATTTCAAAATAAAATAGGTATAAATTTCAAGGATAAAAACCTACTTATGCAGGCTTTTGTTCATCGTTCATATATAAATGAAAACAGAGGTCTTCGTACTGCCCATAATGAAAGATTGGAATTTTTGGGGGATGCTGTTTTAGAGCTTGTTATTACAGACTTTTTATATGGAGAATATCCTGAAAAACAAGAAGGAGAATTGACTGCTTATAGATCATCTTTGGTCAACGCCACTACTTGTGCTGATATTGCCACAAGGCTCGGTATGAACGATTTCCTCCTACTTTCAAAAGGTGAAAGTAAGGATAATGGTAGAGCAAGACAATATATTTTAGCTAATACTTTGGAAGCTTTTATTGGAGCTTTGTATATAGATCAAGGATATGAAAGAACAAAAGAATTTGTAGAAAAAGAATTTACTCCTCTTATACATGATATTATTTCTGCAAAAAGTTTTATAGATTCAAAAAGTCTATTTCAGGAAAAAGCTCAGGAGTTTGAAAGTACTACTCCTTCATACAAGACAATAAAAGAATCTGGACCAGATCATGAGAAGAAATTTACCATTGGTGTTTATATAGGCAAAGACTTAGTCGCTACAGGCGAAGGAAACTCCAAACAAGACGCAGAACAAGAGGCAGCTCGGAAGGCACTTAGAGATAAAGGTTGGGAGTAGATTTAATTAAAACTCTCTCTATATTTCTCAAAAAGCAATCTATTTGGCCCTACTGGGCTAGCGAACTGCTAGCACCGTCGCGCTGTGCAAGGCTCTTCTCGAAACATAGGTCAACGGGTTTTTGGTTTGGTATTGGTTTTCCAAGACAAAAGTAAAATATTTTTATATACTCTATAGGTAACTATGTATCTAAAATCTATTGAACTTTTTGGATTTAAAAGTTTCGCAAAAAAAAGCGAGCTAACTTTTTCATCAAATGTTTCAGCCATTGTTGGTCCAAATGGTTCCGGAAAGTCTAATATAGCTGAAGCTTTTCGTTTTGTTTTGGGAGAGCAGTCTATAAAATCAATGAGAGGTAAGAAAGGTGAAGATCTTATTTTCAATGGAGCGGGAGATTTACCTAGAGCAAATAGAGCCAGTGTAAAAGTTGTTTTTGATAATAGTACAAAATTTTTGCCGGTGGATTTTGAAACAGTAACTATAGAGAGAATTGTTTATAGAGATGGTATAAATGAGTATCTTATAAATGGTTCTCAAGTAAGACTTAAAGATATTATAGAACTTTTAATCTCTGCTCATATAGGGGTTTCTAGACATCATATTATTTCTCAAGGCGAAGCTGACAGAATATTGAATGCCACAGCTAAAGAAAGAAAATCAATGGTTGAAGATGCTTTAGGCCTCAAGATGTATCAGTATAAAAAGCAAGAGAGTGAGAAAAAACTTTTGAAAACAAAAGAAAATATTGCTCAAGTAGAATCTCTAAGAAGAGAAATAAATCCTCATATTCGTTTTTTGAAAAAACAAGTTGAAAAAGTGGAGAAAACCTTGCAAATGAAAGAGGAACTTAAAGGTAGAGCTTTGGAATATTGCAATAGAGAAGATTATTATATAAAAAAAGTTACAGACGATTTGTTCTTAAAAATATCTCCGCTTCAAAAAGAAAAGACTAGACTAGAAACAGAACTTTCGTCAGCGAAATCCGTCCTTGAGAAAGCTTCTCATAGAGACAGTATGTCTGACGAGCTTATATCTTTAGAAAATAACCTTCATAATGTCAGAAAAGAAAAAGAAGATTTACTTAGAGAATCCGGTAGATTGGATGGAGAGATAACTTCTTTGGTAAGGATGATTAAAAAACAAGAGGAGATAGTCAATTCTTATATTCATAAGACTGTTGCCTTGGTTTCTTTGGAGTCTTTAAATAGAGAAATAGAGCAGAAAATAAATACAGCTAAACAGATGCAAACTGTGTCAGATATTATTTCTGCTCTAGATGATATTTCAAAACACATTTCAAATTTTATAGACAGCAACAAAGATAAGGTGGATACATCTCTTTTATCTGAAGCCGAGAAAGATTTAAATACTTTAAAAAAACTAAAAGAAGAAACTTTTCAAAAAACAGAAGAAATGGAAAAAAGAGAAGAGGATGTGGCAAAGGAATACACTAAGCTTCAAGAAAAGATAAACGCTGAAAAGGATTCAAATCGTGATGCAGAGAAAGCTGTTTTCAGAATAATGGCCGAAGAACAGGAGATAATATCTAATTTAAATAAAATAAGAAGTGAAGAAGAAACTTTAAGAGTTATAAAAGAAGATTTTAAAAGAGAATTGACTGAGTTGGCTATGATGCTCGGGAGAGGCGTCCTTGAATATGAAAATTTATCATTTGACTACAACGAGGAAAGATTTGTTCAAGAGGAAAGGAGGAAAGTTATAGAAAAAATAAAAATAAGATTAGAAGACGCTGGTGGTTTAGGAGGTGGTGAAGTTCTAAAAGAATATGAAGAAGTTACGCAAAGAGATGCCTTTTTAGCTAAAGAACTTGAAGATTTAGAACTCTCTGCAAATTCTATATCTGAGTTGATTGTAGATTTGGACAAGCGCCTAGCCGTAGAGTTTGAGGAAGGTCTTCAGAAAATAAATAATCAATTTAAAGAATATTTCTCACTTATGTTTGGTGGAGGAGAGGCAAAACTTTTTGTCATTTCTTCACCAAAACGGAAGTCTGCTCGAGGCGGATCCATATTGGATGGAGAGTTTGAAGAAGAACTTGAGAATATAGAAGAGGAGGAAGGAGAAGAGGGTATAGACATAGATGTGTCTTTACCAAAAAAGAAGATAAGGGGTCTTATGATGCTCTCTGGTGGGGAAAGAGCTTTGACTTCTATTGCACTACTTTTTGCTATTTCTCAGGTAAATCCTCCGCCGTTTATAATTTTGGATGAAACAGACGCTGCACTGGATGAAGCAAATTCTAGAAAATATGGAGATATGGTAGAGAATCTTTCAAAATTTTCTCAGCTTATTGTCATAACTCATAATAGAGAGACAATGTCTCGAGCAGGAATACTTTACGGCGTAACTATGGCGAGTGGTGGAGGATCGAAGTTACTTTCCGTTGCTTTCGACGAAGCCATTGCTGTAGCTAAGTAGATTTTGTTTGCCCTCCGTAGTTTTGTGCGAAGCAGGGACGAGGCCGTCGCTGTAGCGAAATAGACTCTGCTTTTTATTGGGGTTAAGTAGATTTACTATAGTGGACACAAAGGGTTATAATTGTAAGTATTAATATTTAAATATTTTTTATTATGGCAACTATTATTGTAGAAGAGTCGCCCTTGTCTAAATTTTTGTTTTCAAATACAAAAATGGCGTGGTTTTGGCTCGTTGTGCGTCTGTATATTGGGTGGCAATGGTTGCAAGCTGGGATAGATAAAGCTACAAATCCGGCTTGGATTGGTCCAGAGGCAGGTGGAGCTATAACAGGTTTTATAAAAGGGGCTTTGACAAAGACTGAAGGACTCCATCCTGATGTCTCTGGTTGGTACGGAGCATTTCTTCAGAACGTCGTCTTACCGAACGCTAGCTTATGGTCGCATATGATTACTTATGGTGAGATATTGGTCGGTGTAGGGCTTATTGTGGGCGCTTTTACTGGTATCGCAGCCTTTTTTGGGTTACTTATGAACCTAAATTATCTTTTAGCAGGAACTGTCAGTTCAAATCCTATTCTTTTTGTATTGAGTATAGGAGTTATCCTAGCTTGGAAAATATCTGGATTTCTTGGTTTGGACAGATTTCTTCTTCCTATGTTGGGTACTCCGTGGCGAGGCAAGGTTTCAAAATAATTTTTATTAGAAATTTAAGAAAATTGATTAAACATCAATTTTCTTTTTAATTGCTTTATTTAATTGCTATAATTTATATATGGAAGAAAAATTAAACCAAATTAAATTTATTACTGAGGAAATATCAAAAATATGTGAAGGGGAAGTAGAATCCTCTCCAGAGATTTTAGAAAAATATAGTACAGACGCAAGCTTGTTTAAAATAAAACCAGAGGTAGTTGTTTTTCCTAAGCATTCAAAAGATATTTCGGAATTGGTAAAATGGGTATCTTTAAATAAATCTAAGTACCCAGACCTTTCTTTGACGGTTAGAGCAGCTGGAACTTGCATGGCAGGAGGACCACTAAACACTTCTATTATTTTAGATACCACAAAATATATGAACAAAATTATATCTGTTGAGAATACAGATATAAAACAAATGAAACCTATGTTTCCGGGAAGTGCTTCTGTAAATGTTTCTGGACGAGTTGTTGTAGAGCCGGGTTGTTTTTATAGGGATTTTGAAAAAGCAGTTGGAGAAAAAGGATTACTTTTACCTTCTTTTACGGCTTCAAAATCTATAAACGCTGTTGGTGGTATGGTTGGGAATAATTCAGCTGGAGAATTGACTTTGAGATATGGAAAAACAGAAGACTATATAGCAGAGCTTTCTTTTATTTTTGAAGATGGTAATGAATACACATTAAAACCTATATCTAAGTCAGAACTGGAGTCAAAAATGTCTCAAAGTAATTTTGAAGGATCTCTTTATAAAAAAATATTTGACCTAATAGACCAAAATAAAGATGAAATAAATTCTAGTAAACCACAAGTCTCTAAAAATTCTGCTGGTTATACTATTTGGAATGTTTGGAACGATTCTTTTGGAGAGGAAGTTTTTGATTTACCAAAGCTTATAGCTGGGTCTCAGGGTACACTTGGTATAGTGACAAAGATCACTTTTAATTTGGTGGAAATTCCTAAAGCCTCAAAACTTCTAGTTGTTTTTTTAAATGATTTATCTATTTTAGGAAACTTGGTCTATGAATTAAAAGCTTTAAATCCTCAGAGTATTGAATCTTATGATGATAAAACTTTTGGCTTAGCTATGAAGTTTTTTGGTGATTTTGTAAAACAAAAAGGTTTTTGGGGTTCTATAAAATTTGGACTGTCTTTCTTACCAGAATTTTTTATGGTTATTTCGGGTGGGGTACCGAAATTGATTTTACTTATTGAATTCTCCGGAAATGATGAGAAAGATATTCAACAAAAATGTTTGGATGCTCAAAACAAAGTAAGTCATTTTAAACTAAAGACTAGAATAACAAGATCTATCGCAGAAGCTGACAAGTATTGGGCAATGCGTCGAGACAGTTTTGCTCTACTTAGAAAACATGTGAAAGGTATGAGAACAGCTCCTTTTATAGATGATATTGTTGTGAATCCAGAATGTCTCCCAGAATTTTTACCTAAATTAAATAATCTGTTGGATGATTATCCATATTTGGTCTATACAATCGCTGGTCACGCTGGTAATGGAAACTTTCATATAATTCCTTTGGTTGATATGAATGATGAGAGAATAATTCCAACTATATTGGAATTATCAGATAAAGTTTACGATTTAGTTGCTGAATATAAGGGTTCTATAACAGCGGAGCACAATGATGGAATAATTAGGACTCCTTATCTAAATAAAATGTATAGTCAGAAGATGTTATCTATATTTGAAGATGTAAAAAATATTTTTGATCCAAAAAACATATTCAATCCTGGTAAAAAAGTTGGGACTACAAAAGACGATATAGTAAAATATTTAGCCCCACCAGATCACCCTCATACTAAGCACACCTCTTAATCAACTAAAGCATAATCTAAAACTCTTCTATCCATATCAGCAGAAACTACTT
>Ga0172380_10000777_pt1 | contig 58318 bp, 49 predicted proteins | sample Leawe162metaG_FD_119747 | JGI IMG/M metagenome (GOLD analysis project Ga0172380, IMG submission 119747) | Leachate microbial communities from a municipal landfill in Southern Ontario, Canada - Leachate well 162 metaG | ecosystem: Engineered > Solid waste > Landfill > Unclassified | place... | reverse complement strand
TATGCGATTAATATTCACATTGGTAATTGTTATGCTCTTTGTCTCTTGCGGGACAAAGAATAATGGAAACGTTCCCTTCACTAATGATGAATACAAAATCTATTCTTTAGTGATCGACAGTTTGTATTATCAAAAAGAAATAAAGGGAGCTTCCAAAAAGACCGAACCAAAATATTTAGCACACAACTATGTGCTGATAGATTCCACAAATGGAGATAGCGCAGACAACAGAGCAGAAAAACTTGTCTCCAATGGAATAGCATCAGAACTGATAAATGATTTGGAAGCAGCCAATACAAAAAGATATTCTTTAGATGAATATTCTAAAAGTGTAAGCAGCATTAAACTGATTAGTCTTGATAAGTATAAAAGCTATTACACCAAAACGCGTCATATTAATGATGGAGGAATGAGCGGTTTTATTGAGTTCAGCAAAGATTATCCCCATTCATATGGAACGAGTGTATTTCAGATTACCCGCGCCGGTTTTTCATCCGATAAAAAATATGCGGTTGTTGGAACAATGCATCTTCGTGGAATTAATATGGGATATGATTACACTTATCTTGAAAAAGAAGGAGAGAAGTGGATCATCAAAAAAATTATCAATCACTAGAAAATGAATTAGATTAGAGAAGAACTTGTTCTAAAAAGAAACCATAACAAACAAAGTATATAGAAAGGGAAGTTATGAAGCGAGTAACGGGAATCGGCGGAATATTTTTCAAAGCAAAAGATCCAAAAGCGCTTGGCGAGTGGTACCTTGATCATCTTGGAATGAAACTGGAAGACTGGGGAGGAGTTGTATTTCAATGGGCGGAAGATCCTTCTGAAGGAAAGGGTACTACAACCTGGAGTCCCTTTAAACATGATACAAACTACTTTGAACCGAGCACTTCATCATTTATGATAAACTTGCGTGTAGCCGATCTTGCCGGACTTTTAGCCGCATTGCGCGCCGAAGGGTGCCAAGTGCTCGATAAAACTGAAGATTCGGAATATGGAAAATTCGGCTATGTTGTTGATCCGGAAGGAAATAAAATTGAGCTGTGGGAACCCCCTACCGGCATGTAATAATTTACTTAGGTATAAATAAGTTCATTATCAAAAAAATGCAGATGAGTTAAGATGGAAAATAATAGAGTTTATAAAATGAGTTTTGCCGGTGTGTATCCCCATTACATAAATAAGGCGGAGAAAAAAGGAAGAACAAAAGAGGAAGTTGATGAAATTATCCGATGGCTAACCGGTTATACACAGAAGCAATTTGAAACGCATCTGGAAAAGAAAACTGACTTCGAGAATTTTTTCGGCCAAGCTCCAAAATTAAATCCATCACGAACTTTGATTACGGGAGTAGTCTGCGGCATCAGAGTGGAAGAGATAAAAGAACCTCTCATGCGTGAGATCCGTTATTTGGATAAGCTGATTGATGAACTGGCAAAGGGTAAAGCGATGGAGAAGATTTTAAGGAAGTAAAAAAGTAGAGTCAAATTTCAAAGAACAATGTTTGCTTAGTGGCTTTTAAATAAATATAGAATTATCTGATTTTATGTATTTTTTACATTGAAATTAATATTCAATAAAGTAATCTGTTGCAAAACATTATGATGTTTGCATAATGCAGCTATGAGGGTGTTCAAATGAATATGAATGAGATTGGTAAATTAGGATTTGATCAATGGTTCCAAGATAGAATCGAAACCTCAAGATTAGATGCCTTTCAAATTGCCAGAGTAATATCTGTTAACAAAAACAGTTTTGTAGTTTCAACCGGGAAAAATGATATTTACGCAGAACTGACCGGTAAATATTTATTTAATTCGGAATCTTCTCTGGATTTTCCAACTGTAGGCGATTGGGTTTATGTACAGATCTTCGATGATGATTCCTTGGCGATCATTCACGATATAATGGCGCGGAAATCTTTATTGAAAAGAAAAACTTCCGGTAAGAAAGTAGAGTACCAGCTTATTGGTTCAAACATCGATACGGCAATTATTATGCAGTCACTCGATTCTAATTTTAATCTAAGAAGGCTGGAACGTTATCTGGTAATGATTAATGAGAGCAACATCACTCCGGTAATATTCCTAAGCAAAAGCGATCTTATAAGTGCTGATGAATTAGAAAATAAAGTGAATGCTATTAAAAATATTGTTCCGGATATAAAAATAGCTTCATTCAGCAATAACAATTTGTCCGATATAGAAATTATTAAAACTCACTTTACACCTTTCCAAACTTATTGTCTGCTCGGTTCATCCGGGGTAGGCAAAACCACGTTGCTTAATAATTTAATTCACGAAGAGTTATACAAAACTCAGCCTATTAGAGAAAAAGATGGCAGAGGGAAACATACAACAACACGGAGAGAATTGATTGTTCTGGATAATGGATCGATTGTAATTGACAGTCCGGGCATGCGCGAGCTTGGGGTTATTTCTCTTGAATCGGGATTAGATGATACATTCGGTGAAATTACGGAACATACTAAGAACTGCCGCTTTGCAGATTGCACCCATACAATTGAAAAAGGATGCGCTGTTTTAAAGGCTGTAGAGCTTGGTGAAATTAGCGAAGAGAGATACAATAATTATATAAAGCTTTACAAAGAATCTTTGTATCACGAAATGACATATTATGAAAAGAGGCAGAAGGATAAGAAGTTCGGTAAATTCATGCATAACTACTTGAAGAATAAGAAGGATTTGAAATAGGGGCTGATACCGGTTCCAAACATTGCCACACAACAGAAGAAAGAATAATTTTAATGAAACCATTGTTTTTTGCCAAGCAGTCGGAATTTCGAAAATGGTTAAAAGAAAACCATAAAAAAGAAACCGAAGTTCTTGTAGGTTACTATAAAGTTGCTAGCGGAAAGCCAAGTATTACATGGTCTCAATCGGTAGATGAAGCGCTTTGTTTCGGGTGGATAGATGGTGTGAGAAGATCTATTGACAGTGAAAGTTATTACAACCGTTTTACTCCTAGAAGGCCAAACAGCAATTGGAGCGCTATAAACATTAAAAAAGTAGAAATGCTCATCGAAAATGGACTGATGCAGCCGGCGGGACTTGAGGCTTTTAATAAGCGAAAAGAGGAGAAGTCGAAAGTATACAGCTTTGAAAATGAAGCGAAAAAACTTCCTCCGCAGTATGAAAAGCAGTTTAAGGTGAATAAAAAAGCTTGGGAATATTATACTTCACAAGCGCCATCATATCAAAAGATGGTAGCTCATTGGATTAATAGCGCCAAACAAGAAAAAACCCGACTCACCCGACTTGAAAAAGCTATAACCGAAAGTGAAAAACAAAAGCGGATCTGGAGTTAATAATTGAATACATATATCGCGTTATTCAGAGGAATAAATGTTGGAGGTTCGGGCATTCTGCCAATGAAAGATTTAAGTGCAATACTGGAAAATCTTGGATGCGTAGATGTTAAAACCTACATTCAGAGCGGGAATGTTGTGTTCAAAAGTAAGCAAGCAAGTAAAACAAAAATTGCAAAAGAAATAAGTGATAAAGTTTCGGAGAATAAAGGCTTTGCGCCAAAAGTTATGCTGCTGGAAATAGGAGAACTTGAAAGCGCGGTTAAGAACAATCCGTTTAGTACAGAAGAGGGAAAAGCGCTTCATTTCTTTTTCCTCGAATCCGAACCGGTAAATCCAAACTTAGAAAAGATGACGTTGGTAAAGAAGAAGAGCGAGCAGTATAAACTCAACAAAAAAATATTTTACCTTTTTACGCCGGAAGGATTAGGCGATTCAAAGTTGGCAGCCATTGTAGAAAAATGTTTGGGGGTTCCGGCAACCGCAAGAAACTGGAATACGGTTAGTAAACTGGTCTCTATGGTGAAATAAAAAAATACACAGATCATTCAATGTATATAGTCTCATTTCTCGGCTCCGCTCGAAATGACCGCATTATTATCTCCGTTTTTATGCCTCATTAAGAAAAGAAGCTGATTGAAACCAAATAATATTTCCGAATTAAACTTTTCTGTGACCTATTCGATGATATATATGATAGATAATGGGTAACTTATAACTAGTTCATTTAATAAAACAAAGGAAACGACCATAATGAAGAATAACATGAGGTTTTTCTCGTTAATAATAGGTCTAATGTTATTAAACTTAACGATTACGGTAAATGCAAGCGTATCGGAAGGTGGAAAATCGAAAGCAACAAATTATCCTCTTTCAGCATTCAAGAAAGTTAACTCCGGCGGAACCACCGCAAAGGTTTTTGGAGTTGATAAAACAGTATCGGTTAAGTTTACAAATCCAACCGATAACACAAAAACAATAAGCACTTCCGGCGGAACTTTTAAAGGTGAAGTGGACGGAGTTAACGGAAAATTCTATTGTATAGACCTTTTCCATTATGTACAGTGGTACACTGAATCTCAGCCTCATACTTATACTGATAATGGAAAAGCAAATAGCCAAATAATATACATTCTGAATAATTATTATCCCTTCAAAGCATATCCTTATACCGGCGCGGCATCTTCAGAACAGATTGAAGCAGCGGCGGTGCAAGTAGCATTATGGCATTATGTAGATAATGTTGATGTATCGACTGTAGATAATACGAATGTTAAAGTTAGAGCTCAGCAGATTATTACAGATACAGATGCCAACTATTCTTCATTTTATCCTTTTGAAACATTACAGATTGTTCCGTCAGATCAAACAATTCCAATCGGCGGAACAGCTTCATTTTTCGTTTCGGCGTTTGATGCAAACGGGAATCCGGTTAGCAATGTTACTGTTAATTTGACATCAAATAATGGTGTGCTAAGTACAACAAGTTTAACTACCGGAAGCAATGGAAACACACCATCGTTTACATTTACAAGCGGTTCACTTTCTTCAGTAGTAACAGCTACAGCAAGTGTAGCAGTTACACAAGGTATCAGATATGTACATTCTGTAGAACCGGATAAATGGCAGAAGCTAGTTTTAGCTACTCCATCGGGTATTACAAGAACTGCTTCGGCTAATGTTACATGGTATGCACCATCTCCTTGCGATACTAAAGGATATACTACATTTACACAAGGGGGCTGGGGAAACAAGAACGGCGTACCGGCAAGGATCAGAGATCAATATTTCAGTTCCGTATTCCCGAGTGGTTTAGTTGTAGGAGGAACATATAAATTAACATTAAGCAATTCTGAAAAAGTAAAAGAGTTTTTACCGCAAGGTGGAACTGCATCTGCTTATACTCAAAATTATAATAATGTAGAATCAACAAGTGCCGGTGTTCTGGGCGGACAGTTAGTTGCATTGAAATGTAACGTAGCTTATTCATCAGCAGGATATTTGGGAAGTAATACAACAAAACTTGGTGAATTAAAAATTGCCAGCGGACCATTCAGCGGAAAAACCGTAAACCAATTTTTAGCATTATTAGAAACTGCTGTTGGCGGCGGTTCATTAGGCGGCTTTACTTTCTCGCAATTTAATGATGCCGCAACTGCAATTAACGAAAACTTTGATAATGGTACAGTTGATAAAGGATTCTTGACTTGCTCGCAAGCAAATGTAAAAGCTTCGATAGGAGATAAAGTTTGGTTTGATACAGACAAAGATGGTGTTCAAGATTCGGGTGAAAACGGTGTTCAAAATGTTACTGTCAAATTATACGACTGCTCCAATAATTTAATTGGAACAAAGACAACGGATGCAAATGGTTTATATTTATTCGCGGATTTGAATCCGGGCAGTTACTATGTGAAGTTTGAACTGCCGAGCGGTTATTTATTTACAACTAAAGATGCAACTGATGATGATAAAGATTCAGATGCTGATATATCAACAGGTAAAACTATTTGTACTGATTTAGTAGCCGGAGAAGATGATTTAACATGGGATGCCGGTATTTATCAAGAAGCATGTAAAAACAAGATTGGCGATTATGTATGGCATGATACCGATGTTGACGGTATTCAAGACGCAACTGAAAAGGGAATTAAGGATGTAACTGTTGAATTACTTCAGAGCAACGCAGTAATCGCAACAACAAAAACTGATGCTGATGGTAAATATGAATTCACTAATCTGGCAAATGGTACTTACGCAGTTAAAGTTGCTGCTTCAAATTATGCCAGCGGCGGAGTATTGTTTAATACATCAAACACAAAATGGTACAGCACTAAGAAGAACCAAGGTTCTGATGATTCTAAAGACAGCGATGCCGCAAAGAATGAATCAGTTTCTGTTACATTAAACTGCGGCGATAATGTTACGCTCGATTTTGGATTCTATAAAACTTGCGTTACAATTACAAAAACAGCTGATAAACAATCCGCTAAGCCGGGTGATAAAATAACTTATACTTTCACAGTTGAGAATTGCGGTGACATTCAGCACCATGGCGGTATTGATATTTTTGACAAGATGATCAATAGCAAATCTCCTTACTTGATTAAACATATTGATCTACTGGATCCTACTAAATCAACAACATTTACTGCAACATACACTGTTAAGAATTCCGATTGCGGCGATTTGATAAATGAAGTAACAGCGGAAGCTCATCCTACGGATGGTTCGGCTTACGTAACTGATAAATCTACATTTACTGTAAAAGTAGATTGCGGTCCAACTTGTACAACAGATTGGAGTGTTGATCTTGGTAATGATGTAGGATTATGTGATCACGAGCCAAAAGTAATTAATGTTAGCGGAACTGCAACAGTTACTCCAAGTCCAAGCAGCGGATTTTTAGTTACTTCATGGCAGATTACTTATCCGAATGATGGAAGTGTAGATAATTCCAAGAAGACAACCACTGTTGCTATTACCGGTTCAACACCGTTCCAGATGAATATTAACTGGCCGGGTGTTCGTCCGGTTGATCAGTTAGTTGAAGTAGAAGTTTCAGTTCTTGTGTTGGATTGCAACAAGAATCCGTTAGGAAAAGAAGTTGTAAAAAAATGGTATTGGAACCCAACAGTATGTCCGCCGCCGCCATCAAATGAAGCGGATATTAAAATTGAAAAATCATCCAGTACACAAACTCCAAAGTGCGGAGAAGCATTTACATACACAATCAAAGTAACTAACCAAGGACCGGCCGAAGCTAAAGCGGTTCAAGTTACTGATCAGCTTCCGAGCGGTGCTACTTATGTTTCCAGCAATGCAGCACAAGGAACATATAACGAAACAACCGGTTTGTGGAGCGTTGGCAATCTTGCTAACGGCGCCTCTACAACATTAACAATATCTGTTAAAGTTGACTGCGACGTTATCAATAATTCAGTTTTCGATTTAGGAATAGCTAAAGAATACAATCTCTTTGTAATTCAAGATTTAACACAGCCTTCATCAGACACAGAAGGAAGAGTTGCAGTTGGAAGAGATGCAAGTTTAGCAAATTATAGTGTTGGAGATAAGCTTTCTCCAAATAGCGGAGATGTATTAATCGTTGGAAGGAATTTAACTTATACAAGCGGCCGTGTTTATAATGGAGATGTAGCTTACGGCAATTCTACTAATCTGCCGATTTATCAAACATCGATTGATGGTAGTTTGAGAAATGACAGTCCGATTAATTTTGCTAACGCAAAAACATATCTGGAAAATCTCTCTGCTACACTTGGCGGATATACTGTAACCGGTACAACTTCATATCAGTTCAGCGGATTAACATTAACCGGCACCGATCCTTACCTAAATGTATTCTATGTTAAAGGAAGTGATCTATCTACCGCTAACAGTTTTACAGTTGATGTTCCAAACGGATCTGCTGTTCTTGTTAACATTGACGGAACAAATGTTTCATGGAGCGGAGGACTGGAAGTTTACGGTACAGCAATTAATAATGTGCTTTATAATTTCTATCAAGCAACAACGATTACGATAAAAAATATTGATGTACGCGGTTCAATCTTAGCTCCTTTTGCCGCTGTGAACTTTGAAAGCGGTGTGCAGAATGGACAAATGATTTGTAAATCATTAACCGGCAGAGGACAGTTTAACAACTCACTCTTCTTTGGAAATATTCCAGCAGATAAGAAGGTAACTAACATTGCTTCGATAAGCGGTTCACTAACTACCGATCCGGTTTCGAATAACAATAGTTCTTTGGTAACAGTTAATGTTAACGCTGTAAATCAATCACCGGGCGGCGGCAATCCGGGTGGAGGAACTACCGGCGGCACATGGCAGCAAGTTGGTTCTTTTGCTGCGGGTGAAATTGTCTACTCATTGGCGTTCGATGCAAATGGAAATACATACGCCGGAACAATGGGCGGTAAAATTTATAAATCCGTTGATGGCGGAATGAACTGGACGAGAATTAACAGCACTATGAATGTCGGCTGGATTTGGTCGCTGGCATTCCACAATAACATTTTATTTGCTTCAACTGAAAAAGGTATTTTCAAATTCAGCAATTCAGTATGGAGTGAAGCCGGATTGAAAGATGTTGATGTTCGTTCAATAGCTTCATCGGGAACAGTACTCTACGCCGGAACTTGGGGAAGCGGTGTTTATAGTTCCGCTGATAACGGTGCTAATTGGATTGAAATTAAAACCGGAATGGAAAACTTCTTAGCAGTTCAAGCAGTTACCGTTAGCAAAGCCGGAGATGTATTTGCCGGAACAGTCGGCGGTGGTGTATTCAAGTTATTCAAAGGTGAAGATAAGTGGTATCAATACGATCTTGGCAATAATATAGTGTGGGCACTCGCTTCAAATACAACTGTGGTAATCGCATCAACATACGGCGATGGTTTGTATCGTTCTGTTGATAACGGCGCTAACTGGGAAAAGACTTCATTAACTCAGCCATACATCTATTCTATAAATGTTGATAAGAGCGGAAGAATTTATGTTACTTCATGGACGAGTGGAGTTTCTACTTCTATCGATAACGGTGTAACATGGACTCCACTTGGTATGGGCGGATTTGGAGTAAGCAGTTTGGTTGTGAGTCCAAATCAGAGTGATGTATTAGCCGGAACACGCGAAGGAAAGATTTATAAAATTTCTTTCAATGTAACTGATGTTGATGGAGATGGAACAGTTCCAAGTGAATTCAAATTGTCACAGAATTATCCTAATCCATTTAATCCGACAACTACAATTGAAGTTGCATTGCCTAAAGCTGGTAGATATTCTCTCAAGGTATATAATATTCTTGGTCAGGAAGTAGCAGTTCTGCTCAATAAAGAAATGAGCGCCGGACTTCACAAAGTTACATTTGATGCAAGCCGTTACGCGAGCGGAATGTACATCTACCGTTTAACCGGTTCCAATGTTAACATTGCTAAGAAAATGCTTCTGATGAAATAATTAGTATTTAGTATCAAGTAGTTAGTATTTAGAAAAAGCCCCGGCAAAATTAGCCGGGGCTTTTTTGTGTCTACAAAAATATTTGGCTTGTTCATTCTTTAGAACAAAATTAATTTTCGCGCATCAAAATAGGTGTGGTTTCTAATCTTTGTTTGGCACTTAGATTGTATGGTATCGATAAACAAATTGGATTAATAAATGAAAAAACTATTTCTCATTTTATTTTTGATGCTCACTTGCATAATGTATGGCCAAGATAAGTTTGGTTCTGTTAAGTTTGGAATGTACAGCCCGTCCGCAACAGATGGCGGATTTATAATTGGCTACGAAGGGGGAAAGTATATCGATGATAATTTTATGATTGGCTGGGGTGCCGATTGGTTTCATAGAAATTATGTTGATGGAAAGTTGGTTAAAGAGTACAATGATTTTTACGGCGCTATACATAGCGAACTGAACGAGCTTAGAGCCAAAACAAATTTACATTCTATACCGCTTATGGGATCGATTACCGGAAACTGGCAAATCGGCCATAGAATGAGAGCGTTTGTAACCGGAGCGGCCGGATTAAATGTTTTGCTAATATTCTACCGCAGTTACGAAAACCCGGATAATGATGAATTCCAAGGTGCGGTTGATTTTGCTTGGAGACTTGGTGGCGGTGTTTTGTATGAATTAGGAGAGCGATCCGATGCATTTGTGGAATTGGCTTATCATAATTCCGAGCCGAGCTGGGAATATGATGTGAAAGATATTAGTACAAGCAGAAAGAAAACATTTGAACGAAAGTTTGATATGAGCGGTGTAATGATGCGTGTTGGCTTTAGATTTTTCTTCTAAAATGAAAACGGATTTGTCCGATCACTGTTAAAATTTGGAAGGCAGTAATTGCTGCTTTCCAAATCTTGAACCCAGCCTTTTTCCAAATTGTATTTCGAAAGTAGTGAAATCACTTTTTCATATTCGGTTTGGCGAATCTTGCGATCCAGCAAAACGTTTTCGTTTGCTATATGTGTCGGGAAGTATTGAGACATAACAGAGATGTTAATTTCGTTACTTAACTCACCGGCTATAAATTCAAATACCTTTTCCGATTCAGCTAAATCATTTGGCAGAACAAGATGACGGACTATCATTCCTCTCATCAGAATATCATTTTCATAAATCATTTTGCTTCCAACTTGCCGGTACATTTCTCGTATTGCATTCTTTGCAGTTCTAAAATAATGCGGTGCATTTGAAAACCGATTTGCATACTCATCATTTCCATACTTAAAATCGGGCAGATAAATATCAACAATTCCCTCGAAGAGCTTCAGCGTTTCTACAGAATCATATCCGTTTGAATTATAAATTATTGGCAAAGAAAGACCTTGTTCAGCAGCAATAAAAATTGCTTCAATAATTTGAGCCGAGAAGTGAGTTGGAGATATTAATCCAATATTATGGCACCCTTTTGCTTGGAGTTCCAACATAATCTCGGCAAGTCTTTCTACAGAAACTGAATTCTCGGTTTCGCTTTTCCAATTTTGACTGATCTCATGATTCTGGCAGTAAACGCAGCTAAGATTACAATTACCAAAAAAGATATTCCCTGCGCCCTTTGTACCGGAGAGTACCGGTTCTTCACCGTAGTGGGCCGTATAAGAAGAAATAATGGGTAATTCAGAGCTGCGGCAGACTCCGGTATTGCCGGCTGTTCTGTCGATCTTACATTCTCTAGGGCAGATTCTGCATTCCGATAGAAGTTGCTTAGCTGTAGCGACTCTACTTTTTAGTTCGCCGGATTTAAGAAGATTTCTATATGAAGGAATGAAATTCATCTTGAAAAAATTATTGTTTTGTGCTTGAGTAAATATTCTAGATTGTTTAACATCAATTGTAAAATTATCCGAGACCAAAATGGCAAACAAAAATCTTACAATTCTCTGCATCTCAAGTTATGAAAAAGGATTTGAATTTCTTCGTCAGTGCAGCAGAGAAGGATGCAGAGTTTTGCTTCTTACATCGCAGAGTTTGAGGGATGTTGAATGGCCAAGAGAAAGTATTGATGAAATATTTTATATGCCGGATGTGAATAAAGAATGGAATCTTGAACACATGATTAATGCTGTAAGCTTTTTGGCAAGGACAGAACAGATAGACCGCATAGTTGCGCTGGATGATTTTGATGTTGAGAAAGCGGCAATGCTTCGCGAGCACTTACGCGTTGGAGGAATGGGAGATACAACTGCAAGATATTTCAGAGATAAACTTGCGATGCGAGTGCTTGCAAAGGAGCTGGGTATAAGAGTTCCGGAATTTGTTCATATTCTTAACTATAAAAAGATTGATGAGTTTCTAAAAAGTGTACCCGGTCCATATGTGTTAAAACCAAGAATGCAAGCCGGTGCAGTTGGAATAAAGAAGATAAATAATGGAAATGAGCTTTGGCCGATTCTTGAGGAGTTAGGTGATAAACAATCAAATTATCTGCTTGAAAAATTTGTGAAGGGAAACATTTATCACGTTGACAGTATTGTTTATAAGAAAGAAGTGGTCTTTGCTGTAGCTAATGAGTATGCTAAGCCGCCTATGGAAGTTGCGCACGAGGGAAGAATCTTTACTACGAGAACGATGATTAGGGGAAGTGAAGATGAAATTGTTTTGATAAAATTGAATGCAGAATTACTTAAATCGCTTGGGTTGGTGCATGGAATTTCTCACTCGGAATTTATAAAAGGGGAAGATGGCAATTTTTACTTTTTAGAAACTTCTGCAAGAGTTGGGGGAGCTAATATTGCCGAGATGGTTGAAGCTGCAACCGGAATAAACTTATGGGCCGAATGGGCGAAAATTGAAACTCTATCAAAAAGAAAGACCTACATACTTCCGGAAGTTAAACATGATTATTCGGCAATAATGATATCTCTTGCTAAGCAAGAATACCCGGATTTATCATCGTTTACCGATGAAGAAATTGTTTGGAGAATGAACAAGCGCTTTCATGCGGGATTAATAATTGCATCACCGGATTATAACCGTCTTACGCAGCTGATAGATTTGTACACAACACGATTCTACGAGGAATTTTTTGTGTACCATCCAATACAAAATAAGCCTACAGAATAATTCACAATTGTTTACAATGATGGAAATATATGCCTTTAATTACTTGGGATGATAGTTACTCAGTTAAAGTAAGAGAAATAGACTCACAACATAAAAAGCTGGTTAAATTGATTAATCGCCTAGATGAATCAATTAAAGCCGGCAAAGGAAAAGAAATAATCGATTCGGTCTTAAATGAATTAGTTGAGTATACATCGTATCATTTCTCATTTGAAGAATCTCTTTTTGCAAAATATTCTTATCCGGAAACAAACTCGCACGCAAAGCAGCACAACTCTCTAATTGAACAAATAAAAGTATTTATGAGAGGGTATCAATCCGGTAAAGTAATTATACCTGAAGACTTAAGTGATACTTTAATGCAATGGTTGGCACATCATGTTACTGGAGAGGATAAAAAGTATTCTTCATTTTTTAATGAAAGGGGATTGTGTTAACGGCATATTGAGTTGAGTCTTGGTTATTCTACAGCGCTGGCGAACATATAAAACTCCTAATTCATAACACTTATTTATATTTGCTTCCAAAATTTCTTACAATAGTATTTACGGATTGATATGCACCATATTATTACCGGTAAACAACACAATTCCAAATTGTGTTTTGTCTGCGGACTTAAAAACAAATTTGGGATACATGCACATTTTTATATAACCGAATCACAAGAGCTGATTGCGCTTTTCACACCATCGGAAGAACATCAGAGCTATCCGGGCAGACTGCATGGCGGAATAGCATCTGCTGTATTGGATGAAACTATCGGAAGAGCAATTCTAAATAAATATGAAACCGAAGTTTGGGGAGTTACAATTGATTTGTCGGTAAAGTTTAAAAAGCCGATTCCTCTTAACGAAGAATTAAAAGTTATTGGAAGAATTACTTCGGAGAACAGCCGATTTTTTGAAGGAACCGGTGAGATTGTCTTAAGCAATGGCGACATTGCGGTTACAGCCTATGGTAAATACCTAAAAGTTCCGATAGAAAAAATCACGGATTTTGATGTGGATGAAAATGAGTGGCGAATAGTTGAGCGAGAAAATGATCCAAAGGAAATAATCATTTAATCATTTTCAATTTCGGGTGATACAATTTTACCAGATAGTATCCGATACCTAACAGTACTGAGTTGATAAGCACGGCAACCGGTGAAGTAAAGTGTTCCGCAAGCATTCCGATCCACAAAGAACCAATTGGATACAATGCAAAAAAACTGAATGAATAGAAGCTTAGAATTCTTCCACGGAATTCTTCATCTACAATTGTTTGGATCAGTCCATTTGAAAGATTAAACATTGAAATCAATATTCCGCCAATCAAAATTAAAAGTGAAATTGAGATTACAAAGCTTCGGTTAAAGGAAAATGCAAAAAGAAGCAGAGGCAGTATTGCCATTGTATATGTAAGGTATTTACCACGAATAATTACATGATTTACCGCTGCGATAATCAAAGCAAAGATTACAGCCCCTAAGCCACGGGCAGATTGTAAATATCCGTTTGTAATTGAGTCACCATGTAAAATGTTTACAGCCCACGCCGGAAACAACGTTACCAAACCCATTCCAAAAAAACTTAACAGTGAAGTGATTAGAATAATTGTTACTAGGTCTTTGTTTAGTATCAAATACTTGAATCCGGCTTTAACTTCACTAATTACAGAACTCCTCGAGTTTGTAACTAGTTGCTCTTCGATTTTAATTCTCCACAGATTATAAAGAACAGCAATAAATGAAATACCGTTGATAAGAAAGCACCATGCCGGACCAAGAATAGCGTATGTTATTCCGGCTATAGCGGGACCAACAGCAGTAGCAGTATTGAACATTGTGGAATTTAGCGCAATTGCATTAGTTAAATATTTTTTGTCAACCAGTTCGCGGGCAAAAGCATGCCGCGCAGTTGAATCAAAAGCATTTCCAATTCCATTAAAAAATGAAATTAGTATTAAATGCCATGGCTGAACAACTCCGGTAAAGGTTAAGGCGGATAGTATGAATGCGAGAAGCATCATCCAGCTTTGAGTAATCATTAGAATTGTTCTGCGCGGATATCTATCGGCAATTACGCCTCCATAGAAAGTTAATATCCAAGCCGGTATCCCGGATGCGAAACCTACATAACCCAAAAAGGCTGGAGAATGTGTTAGTTCAAAAATAAAATAGCCGTAGGCAGTTGACTGCATCCATGAACCGAAAAGGGAAACCAACTGACCGGAAAACCATAAGCGGTAATTTCTGAATTGGAGTGCCGCGAATGTATTCTTTATCGAAATTTTATGATTAGGAAATTCCGAACCGAGCTCTTCATTAATTTCAAGATTTATTTCTTTTTGATTTGATGTGTCGGTGGAATTTTCCATAAACAAATTTACCAAATCACAATCCATTATTCGAAAATTTATTAGCTTAAAGTTGTCATTAAGAGGTCAATCATGAAAAAAATGTTATTTATGCTTCTATCGGTTCTTATTCTCACAACTGCATGCTCTGAAGAATCGCCTAGTATTAGAGTAAGAAATCAGCGTGCCACTAAGGCTAATGTTCAGTTCAAGTTTGGAACAAGTAACACTGTTAATATTAACGATGTAGCTGCCGGACAAACGACATCATTCATAGAAGTCCCGGAAGGGTATTGTGTCGCAAACGCAGAAATTCAAGGGGAAAGTGTTTCTCCGGCAATCGGATTTACGGTGGTCAACGACAAAAATTACACTTTAGTAATTCTCGAAGGAACTACACCTTCACTTAAAGTTGATGATGAGGATAAGTGATTTCTTTTCAAACATTAGGATAAAAAAAAGCCGCTACTAGTAGCGGCTTTTTTAATTTCTACAGACTATAAGAATCAACTTCCAAACACATTTACTTTACCATTAATATGTTTAGTTGGATCGATAATCTTACCTAAGTTATTTACAACACCAGTATGGCAAGTAGCGCAAGATTTCAAAGATTGAGCTTGATGACCTGTTGGTGGTAAGCCGTGACAAGTTCCGCATTTTCCTTCAGTTCCGTCTACCTTTGTCCATTTAGGTGAATAATTGTTGCCGGTCATTTTATCTTCAGTATAAACAAACGGATATGCTGAAGTAGCTTTTGAAAACTCGAAATTGCCATGGCAGTAAGTATTAGCGCAAGTATTGTTCGAAGCATTGTAAGAACCATTAGATGGTCCTCTGTTTGTGAACGAACCAAATGTTACTTCAGCTTTGGTAGAATTATCTATATGTCCGGCAGAAGCAAATTTTGTTGGAACTATATGACATTCATTGCAAGCTACTTTAGATGCATCATTAATTTCGCTCAAGTGGAATGTATGTGCCCCAACCCCAGGATCTGTTGTTACAATTGCATTGTTCAATGCTCTTGGCGGTGCAACGCTGCTTGCCTTAGTGAAATCTCCATGACAAGTATTACAAGCTTCAGGCCCTTCTGGCTGAGTATGGCATGTATTACAAGTTGGACTTGCCACTCCGCCAGCATATGTGGATCCATGACACTGAACACATCCGCTCATATCCCAATTTTTACCGGCAATATATTTACCATGAAAATTTTGAGAAGTTGGATTTTGAATATCAGCTGTATGGACAGTAATTGTAGGATGACAATTAGAAGTTGAGCATCCAACACTTGCAGTTCCGCCCGAAAGATCTTTTGCATGGCATTGACGGCAAGCATTAAGATTTGTACCAATTAATTTTTTGCCGTGGAATGAATCAGCAGCTTGAACTAAAACATCCGGTCCGTGAACTCCAACTTTTGTTGGAAGAGTAACATCGTTTTGCAATTCACTACATCCAAAAGAAAACAATCCTACAGCTAAGAGAAGAAATGAATAAAATTTTATAGATCTCATATTATTTCCAGAGATTGAGTTAATTATTTATGACAATAGCCGCAGAAACCAACACCAACAATTCCACCTGGACGAGCGTTAGCATCTGTATGGCATGAATAGCAGACAGAATTTTTGTCGCTATGCCAGTCACCATCATCAGAGCCACTCATAAAGCTTGCTTTGTGTGTTCTTGGGTTTGTTCCTTTAATACCATCGTTATCTACGTGACATAAAATGCAATTTGCATCAGCGCCTTGTACATCATGACAAGAAGCACAGCGTTCGATATCCCTTCTTGCTAATACCGCATGCTGACCGCCGCCGCTGCCTACACCAATTGTTACAAAGTTTGGCATTCTGTGCGATTGTGGCGTTGTTCCTTCTAATGAATAATCACCACTGCCGTTAGTATGGCATTCGGCACAGAAAGTTTCAGTTTGGTGACAAGTTTGGCATTCGCTTGTTTTTCCTTTCAAATCGATTCCATGAGTGAAGCGGTAATTAAGATCATGAACACGACTAATGTTTTGCTGTTTTGTATTATCAACAAAGTTATGAGGAGAGTAAGGAGTGACAAAATTTCTTGCTGTGTTTGTTTCATCAATCATTGTTGAAGCAGCGTGACATGTTTCGCAGAAAGAATTATCATGACACATCTGGCATTCAGCTTTTGCTTCGTTAGCTTTGAACTTGTGTGTCTTCATAAAGGAGACACTTTTGTGATCTTGCGGAAGCAGATTAACTGTTGATATATGACAAGTCTTGCATTCGTTTGAGGCTACAGCTTGATTACTATGGCATGTATTGCATGTTGCCATCGAAGGATGAGCTTCTTTAGCTTCTGTGCTGTATGCAACATCGGAAAGTCCTTTGTGGCAAGATTCGCAAGTTACTTTTGAATCGCCAAGGTGTGCCTTGTGATTAAAGAATAACTCGGATTTCTTAACCATCAGCGGTTCATAAATATCGCCGATGTGACACATTGAACATTGCTTATCGTCGTTTACATCATGACATGTAGCGCATACAGCTTTATCGGGCAATAATCTGTCTTTAAGAGAAGTACTTTCACCAGCTTTTGTATGGCATCCGGCGCAATCCATCACTTCTTTATGAACTGAATGAGAAAACTTGATGATATCCTTATTGGATTTTTCACCTTCGTCTCCATTTGCACCAATAGCCGCAATAGTCAAAAAACTGATAAGTAAAATTCCGAATGCAGCGTAAAAGTATTTAATCTTCATAATTTTCTAAAAGTTAGTATTGAACCAGTGGTTTATTTTGAATAAGAATCTGAAATCATCACGATAAATTTTGTTGTTATAGAATTGACCTTGTAAATCGAATGACCAAGTTTTCCATGGTCTAAGATTAAAGCCGGCTAGGATTGCTGTAATATTATTCAATTCAGCATCTTTAGAAAGTTTGTAAGAAGTATAAGAAACACCAATTGAAGGAGTAACTAAACCTTCTCTAAAACTTTTTGCTAAGTAAACTGAGATATTATCAAGCTCTCCGGCATAACCTAAATTTTTTCTATAACTGATGCTGCCTAATGCTGTTGTTGCGCCAATTGTTAGGCGAGAAGAATTTTCATCTTCATACTTAACATTGCCGAACTTTCCAAACACAGTGTAATTCTGATCAATCTTGTAATCAATTCCACCTTCATATTCTTCTGTGTGTCCAAAGTTGAAAACTGAGAAGATAGAATTGTAACGAATTTTTGGTTCACGCCAGTTGTAATAACCGGTTACACCAATATTTTCAGTTACCCATACACGTCCGTTAGCTTCAATCTTAGATGTTTCTTTGTAATTCAAATCATGCTCATACATGGCATTAACATCAAAGATACCGGGCATTTCATAAGAAGCTTCGCCGGCTAAAAACTTGAACTGATTTGATTTTTGTTGAATAAGAATTGAAATAGGATCTAAGCCTTCATCTAAACGTAGACTATTGTAGTCCATTGTCTTATAATTTTTATCAAAATAACTTATACCAATATTTAAATGATCAATTGGATTAGCATCGAAGCGAGCACCCATCACATAATTATCACTTAAGTCTTTCAAAAATTCCAATTTCTGATAAGCTGGTAGATTTCCACCATAAAAACCGGAGATTGAATATCCTTCATATTTCAATTTTAAATTTACGCCATCAAATAAACCGCCGCTAACCGGAGTGAAAAGAGGTTGACGTCCAATTTTTAACGTAGCAAAATCGAATAAGTCTCTTGCTTCCAAGTAAAGGTTGTAGAAACGTAAACGAGGATCGTTATCAAGAGGAACTCCGATGTTAGTTTCGAAATTCATTCTTGTGCGCAATGAGAATTTATTGTAATTGAAATTGAGAGTTAATGCTTCGGTATTGCGTAGAAATGCATCTGAGTTTTGCAAATTATCATAACGTTGGAATGTATAGAAAGAAGAAGTGAATCTGCCGTTCAGATTCTGTGCAGAAATCAGAAACGGCAGAGCAACAATAATACTAAGAATAAATTTTTTCATTTGTTATCCCGTTGAAAGAATTATCCTTTCGGAACATTATGAGCAATCTTTTTCCACATTTCTTCATACTTGAAACCCTTGAAGGTTGGGCTATCTGAGTTATGACAGCTAGTGCAGAATTTAGTTGCATCTTCATGAACAACCATACCTTTTTTCTTTGCTTCTTCACGGTTTTTCATAACAGCCATAGCTTTATATGCTGAACCGGCACCATGGCAAGTTTCGCACTGTACGCCATCTTCCATTTTGAATTTAGCGCCAATTAATTTCTTGTCTACATCATGTCCTGAAGTATGGCATTTTAAACATTCTGCAGTTTCAGCAGCTTTTGTCTTAAAACCTTTTTCAGCAGCAATTTTGTCTGCTTCTGGTGTTTGTAATGTTTTATATGCTTTTGAATGAGCACTTTCTTGCCAGATTTTTAATTGTTGACCTTGTTTTTCAGTTTTATGGCACATACCACAAACTTGTGTGCCTTCATAACCATATGGTTGAGCAAAGCTTGTTGCCGGTGCAAATAAATAAGCTGCAACAACAAGAACGAATATTGCAAATAACTTCTTCTGCATTTTTTCCTCCTAGGGATTTTTGGTTGCTGGAGTTGATTAAATTGTATAAAAGAACGTAGAACTCTTGTTTTAATATAGCCGAATTGGCTCTAATTAACAACTTTTCTTTAATAAGACATGCTATAAATTCTAAACTTTTTCTTCTTTTTCGACCACAGGTTGAAGTTTTTGTTCCAGCCAAGTTCGTAAATCGTGATCATTGTCAATCTCATGCTGAATGATTGAATCTGGATTTAATCCAGATTTTTCCAGCGCAGAAGTAAATAAGAAAGTAGAGTTGCTTACCTTTTTCTTATCCCTTTTTCCAGAATTGTACTCTTTCCATTCCAACACAACTTTTCGGAAATGTTTTTCATGATGATGGCGGTAGTTATGTAACGACATTTTACCATCCATCCATGTTAAACTCATAGGATATTCGTGCGGATGGAAAATAACAAAGAACCAGTGCCATACAACTATTGCAAGTGTTGCTAATATTGCTTCATAGAAATGGATCAGTTCGCTAACCTTGATTAGCCAAACCGGAGCCCAATCACCAACTACTGTAGGGAACCAAAGGATAAACCCGGTTGCGCCCATTACAATTGTTCCCCAGATTAAAGCCCAGTATTCTGCCTTCTCGGCATAATCATATTTATCAAACTGTGGTTTATCTTTCTTGATTTTCAAGTAGTAAAGAATGTTGTCTCTCGCTTCTAACAAATCGCTGAAACGGGGAAGTAAGTTGTATAGTACATCTCTTCCACGTGCTGTAAAGAATAGATAACCAACATGATAAACACCAGTTAGAATCATTATAACTGCACATATTCTATGTGTATACTGCCTTGCGGTTTCAGTCATACCAAAAGTTCGAAGCATTTCTGCCCACCAGCTTTCGGAATATTTTAATGCAAAGCCGGTAATTGCAAGCATTATGAATGAAGTCAATAACAGCAAATGTTGAACAACTTCATTCTTTGTAAATCTAGGAATTGTTATATCAGTAGATTGACGGGTTCGTTTCTTCTTTAATTCATAGAAGAATATTAAAAGGTTGTGAAGTATCATTCCGCCAATGACAGAAACGATTAACCAGAAATATAGATTAGCAACAATACCCTCAATTTTTGAAGCTTGTTTATCTTGTGTCTGATGAGAATAGCTTTGCGAAAATGTGTCTGTAGCATCTGCGTGACATTTTTGACATGTTTCTTTAACATTAGCTTTATTTACAGTTGAAGCAGAATGAGACTTTGGCAAGATAGAATGTACACTATGGCAATCAACACACATTGCAGCATCTTTATCGCCACGCATTACTGCTAAACCATGATAACTATCTTGATATTGTTTAACGTTTCCGGCTTCTACACCATATCTTTCTGCAATACGAGGGTTCGTATGGCAAACTATACAAGTTTTTTCTTGGATTAATCGTGATTCTTCCTTTTTATCAACTGTACTAACAGCATCAATTCCATGTTCATTATGGCAATCGTTACAAACCGGGGATTCGCGTACTCCTTTTTTAGCTCGAATCCAGTGAATAGAAGTTTCAAATTCTTCAGCTATTTTTTGATGACACTGACCGCATGTTTGCGGAACATTAAAGGAAGAAATTTTACTTCCTTGTTGTACACGGTTTTTAATATCATGAACTCCGTGACACAAACTACAGTTAGCCGCATCAAGTTTGCCTTTTTCAACCAACTTACCATGAACAGAGTTAGAGTACATAAAGCCCGGATTCTTAACGCCAAAACCAAATTTCTCTACTAATTTTGGATCGTCATGGCATTTGCCACATGTAGCAGCTAAGTTTTTGGGGAAGACTAAGCTTGTTGGATTTTTTACATGCTGTATGTTATGAGAGCCGTGGCAATCCCAACATTTGGCAGCTTCGTCAACACCTTCATCTAAAGAAATTCCATGAATGCTTTCTCTATGCTCTTTTGCAATATCAGAGTGGCATATGTAGCAATCGGCTTTTTGTGTAGCTTTAACATTCTTTGGATGGTTAGCTAAATTGTTGGAAATAAAATTGTGGCAATCTGCACACTGCAAATTTTTATGAACAGAAGAGGGCAGTGTTAGTTTTGTATCAACATTCTTATGGCAGCTTAAGCATTTGTTTTTCGGAACAATAACAGAGTGATAATTATTTGCTACCACCATACTGGTATGGCATTTTTGGCAATAAGTTTTTGCCTTAGCAGCATTAAGTACCGGTGGCTTTTGAACTTCGTGAGTACCATGACATTTTTTACAATCCGGCGGGTTTTTTACTTTTCCCTTTAAGCGGCGATGTATATCATTCTTTACCGATTCTGATTTATCATCATGGCAAGATTCGCATTGTACTTTTTTAATCTTGTCTTTATTCTCAGCATGGCTCTCATCAACTATATCTTGATGACAGCTTTGGCAGTCAATAGCTTCATTGTGTACTGATTTTTGAATTACATTTTCGTGGCAATCTAGACAATTAAATTGCTGAGCTGATAAACCACTTACAAACAGAAGAAGGATGATTCCAGAGAACCAAAATTTCTTTAAGAACATTTATTTCTCCATAAGGAAAATTATTGATACAAGAAAATCATTGAATAAATGATCAGTATAACTAAACTAATTCCAATAGCTAATGCTGTAAAGCCGAAAATCCTTGCAACTTTTACAAGCAATGGTGAAGGCGCATCGCCAAACTTCTCAAGCAGTTCCTCGTTTTGCATTATCTGTTCGTATTCGCGAGGTCTATCTTCTTTCAACTCATCAATATGAACTTTGCCCGTAAAAATAACTGTATCAATCGGAAATTTATCTGGACGAAAGTGAGTATTAAAGAAGTGATATGTAAATATAAAACCAACAGCGAGCAAAGCCTCATCACTATGAATAATTGTAGCAACATTGATTAACCAACCCGGTAAACCTATGCTGGTAAAAAATTCGGGGAACCATAACAGCAAGCCGCTAAATCCAATAACCGCAACACCCCAGAATACAGCCCAATAATCGAATTTTTCCCAGTAAGTCCAACGTCCATACTGTGGTCTTGGAGCTTTGCCAACAAACCATTTGGTAGTTTGCCAAAGTTCTTCCAAATCTTTTTTATTTGGTACAAGAGAATTTTCGCCTTTAAAGAAGTATGTGAACGAAATCTTTTTCTGTTTTTTCTTTCTGATCAAATAAAAAATATGCAGTGCAAAATAAATAAATGTAATTACAGCGGCGAAGCGATGAATAAAACCGGTAACAGCATAACCGCCAAGCATATCCGAAAGAAATTGAAAAATCCCAACTCCGGAAAACTTAATTATCATTCCTGTTATTGCCAATGAAATAAAACTTGTTATAATCAGCAAATGCAAAAAGCGGGAGTAAGCGTCGAACCGCTCGTAATATTTTCCTTTAGGTAAATTTTCACTCATGAGATTCTTCACTTTCCTTTATTTTTGCTCTTAATCGCTTTCTTTCTTTCAGTGCTCTAGGGAACCACAAAAGTGTATGAACACCAAAGAACAAAAATGTACCGGTTAAGAGTGATACCATTGCCCAGAATGTGTAAAACAAAACTGGGTAACGTTCTTTATCGTGATGAGTTGCGTGTGTCAAATATCCAACAAATTTTCTGTTAGAATTTGGGTGACAAGTTCTGCATGTCTCTATAATGTTTTTTCTGCTCAACATAGATTTAGGATTACCGGCGGGAAGAATTTCATGAGAGCCGTGACAATCATAACATTTAGCGGCGCCGGCAGAACCAAGCTTTGTAACTTTACCATGGAAAGTATCAAAGTAAGTCTCTGTAACATCTTCGTGGCATTTACCACACTTCTGAATAATATCTTGACGAAAATCTTTTTGATCAACTCTATTTATTTCGTGCGAGAAATGGCAATCATTACAAACCGGAAGTTTCTTGTCGGTTTTATTCACTTCAGAACTATGAATGCTAACCTTGAATTTCTCATAGATACCCAAGTGACATTGAGCGCATGTTGCAGAAATATTATTTCTGTTTACAGTTGAACGCGGATCTTTAAATGGCAATTCTTTATGACTTGAATGACAATCAACACAAGTTGCTGTCACCATTAAGCCGCTTTGTAATAATCCTTTACCGTGAATACTTTCCTTGTAGCTCGCAACAATACCCTTATCGTGTTCATCTATTGCCATTCCAATATTCTTACCTTCGCGATGGCATTTACCACACAATTCCGGAACATTCCTTGCGAAAGTTGGCGAGTTTACAGCCTTTTTCGATTGTACATTGTGAGACGAATGGCAATCGACACAATATGGTGCACTTTTATCTCCACCATAATGTTTTTGTCCATGAATGCTAATGTTATAATCTTCAACTTGAGATTGATGGCAGATTGAGCAATCAACTTTACCACTGGTTTTACATACCGGGTTTTTTGCTTGATTAACATTAGTATGGCACTTTACACAAGAATTAACAGTATGTACTGAGCCTTTGAATTCTGTAAGATTAACAAAAAGCGATACTTTTTTACCATCAACTACTTTGTATAAATCTTTGTTGGAATGACATTTCATACACATGTCATCCGGGTAACTATCTGTATAAAAGACTCTTCTCACTTTGTGCGGCGCGTGGCATTCAATGCAAACCGGAATTTTGTGAGGCTGGTTTTCCCACAATTTTCCGTTAATAACTTTTTGATGTACTGTTTCGATTTGTCTGTGACACTGAAGACATGTTTTAACAATATTATTTCTATTGATTGAAGAAAACTGATTCTCGTGAGGCAAAATATCGTGCGAAGTATGACAACTAGTACAAACTGCAGTTACTATTAACCCGCGTTTAAATAAACCTTCGCCGTGTATTGATTCCGAATACTCATTTAAAACTTTTCTTTCCGAAACAGTTGATAAGCCGGAAACAGGAGTTCCATCTTTGTGGCACTGGCCGCAAAGGGATGGGATATTCATAACATAAGTTCTTGCTTTCGTGTTTTTAGAGCTTAGTATATCATGTTTGCCGTGACATGTTGCGCAAGTCGGAGCTAAAGACTTTCCTTTTTTATATGCTTGTCCGTGAAGGCTTCTTTCATAATGTTGAACCGGCTGTTCGTGGCAAGTAGCGCAATTCACTTTCTCTAATTTTTCGTTATGAGGTAGATTTGAAGGGTCTACATCGGAATGGCATCCAGTGCAGCTGACTTCTTCGTGTACTGAAGAGGCAAAGCTTTTACCATTCACAAACAAAGAAAATTCTTTCCCATTTCTGTTGGTGGTTAAAGTTTTATCTCCATGACAATCAAGACAAATTTGATCATCTTTACTTTGAGCAAGGACAGCACTGCTCAAAAGTAGAAACAATAAAAACCTCTTCATTCTACTCCTTTGATTGAACTTCTAAATTGAGTACAAACTAAAGACTTATTATTATCGATAGAAAATGGCACTATTTTATTAAATAACGAAGGGATTTATTTCAATCCCTTCAGTACACTTTTCATAAAAATTACACTATTTATACCTAAAACCAGATAAAAGACTTAGTTATCCTCTCACAAAATATTCAGTTCAAAATTTAGATGCAAACATACTACTGGAACAAAATACCGATTCTACACTATTTCTTGAAAAACTCACCCGTTACATAATACCAATCTTTTTCTTCCAATTTTTCTATTTGTCCCCAATACATCTCATCGTCAATCTTTTCTTCCTTAATAAGTTCTTTCATCTGCTTGATAAAACGGTCAATTTCTTCTTGATAATAGGAAACAGCGTTGCGTCCAATTTTAAGCAGCGAAAGTTCCGAATCCAATTTTTCTGCATCTATTATACAGAACCAGTTTTTCTCGTAAGGAGAATAATCTAAGGAATGTAAATCCTCTTTCAAATCTTGGTTTAATTTTGATACGAGTCCGCTAACTGGAGAATTGAAATGGGCAATTTTCTTTCCTTGTTTAATGCTGAAAAGAGGTTGTCCTTTTTGAATATTCATTCCAAGGTTAGGGAAGGAGATATCATCAATCTTGCCGATTAATTTTTTAGCAAAGTCATCAATACCAATTTTAACTGCGCCATCTTGTCCAACCGCAGCCCACGTATGTCCTTCGGAAATAAAAACGCCGCCGGGAATTGCAAACTCGCCTACACTTAATTTTTCTGTATCGGATAAATGGGTTATATGAACGCGCGGTTTCAATTGTTTGTGAATTCTGTCTAATCTCTTAACTAAAGATTTTTTTGTGAAGTCGAGCAATTCATCTTCAGTAAACGGCTTTTGAACATAATCCATTGCGCCATATTTCATACACTCAACTGCTGTCTCAACAGTTGCATAACCAGTAATGATTACTACATCTATATCAGGGCGTAAGTATTTGACTGTCTTGGCAACTTCTGTTCCGGACATATCGGGCATTTTCAAATCTGTAAAGAGAAAATCGTAATGATTAGTCTTGATAAGATTAAATGCTTCCGGGCCGGAGTTGACTGTATCCACAGAATAACCATCTAACACAAGAATTTTTCTAAAACTATCAAGTATTACATCTTCATCATCAACGCAAAGAATCTTAGCTTTTGGATTAGGCACTTCTGCGCGTTTAAGCGATTTAGCTTCTGTAGAAAAATCCACATTGATACTTTCTTGAAGAATTGATTCGCGCTCTTTCCGTAGTTTTTTTTCATTTATTGATTTTAGTGCGTAACGAATAATTATATCTGCAATAATGAATATTATGAATGCAAATATTAATAATGAGAATCCCATAATAGTCTCCGTTTTATTTGATAAACTTTCTTTTTATCTGTCCGAACTGCACGGAATTAAAATCTTTGTTTCATAATCGAATTCTGTTGGAATAATTCTATACAGCCAACCTTCGAAATAAGGATCTTTTTCCAGCAACTCCGGTTGTTCAATTACTTTTTCGTTTCTTCCTATGATGTTTCCGCTCAATACCGAGTATAGTTGGTGAGTGTAATCATCATCAGAATTAAATTTAGCGCATGGAGAAGCTTGTGTTAGAATTTCTCCGGAATTTAATAATTCAACATGTTTTACGGGTTCAATTGTTTTTATAAAAAAATCGGTTGAACCAATTAATACAGAACCGTCAAGTTCTTGGCTCATCCAACAAGAGTAACCAAGACGGTAATACTTAGCGGGGCACGGAACCAAAAGTATTTTTTCTATACCATTCTTGTTGGCTTCCAGTAACTTGCTATATCGCATTCCTCTGTGAATTAGAGAAATCATTTCATCAATTTCGAATGGCTTTGGAATAAAATCTATTGCACCAAGGTAAAGCGACTTTACTGCATTTTCAATTGTAGAATATCCGGTCGTCATAATCACCGGAGTATCAATTTTTCTTTTTTCAATTTCGCTTAGTATTTGGAAGCCATCCATTTCGGGCAGCATTATATCGCATATAATCAAATCAAAATTTTTCTTGTCAAGTTTTTCGAAAGCAATTTTACCTAGCAAGGCAAAATCAACCGAAAGATCTTCGAAGCTCGCTATCTTGCTGATTGAATCGATGATCACTTGTTCGTCATCAATTATTAATATGTTGCAATGTTCTTTAATCATACAAAGGCTTTCATGTTTCCTTGCGGTAATCTAATTGAAAATGTGGTTCCTTTTCCAACTTCACTTTGAACCGTGATAACTCCATTGTGATTATCGATAATTCCCCAGATAACTGAAAGACCTAAACCGGTTCCGCGCTGACCTTTAGTTGAGAAGAATGGTTCAAATATTTTGTTCAAATTTTCCGGAGGAATGCCGCAGCCGCTATCTGCAATATCAATCTCAACAAATTTCTTTTCACCGGCGCCATCTATATATCCCCAGCGCTGCCATTTACATTTGAAAGAAGCACATCCTTCAACATATCCTTGATTTGGAACTTGAATTTTATAAACCGCGCCGCTGCATTCCGGGCATTTTACATTTTTATCTATAAGGGAAATATCGCATGTAGGACAAGTTAATTGGTTAACAGCATTCTGATTGAAATTGAGACCGAAGTAATGACGGTGCATTCCATAAACCGGATCGAGATGAACAAATCCTTCGTTACCGTTGGATTTTATTTTCATTCTTATCGAAGACATTCCGCCAATTTTATGCTGCGGGTCTACTAGACTATGAGTTTTTCCACAAACAGCATTTTTAATTTGTGTAATTCCGCGCGGAGATAAACTCATGTGAGAAGTAGTTACTTGAATTTTACCATCTTGTCCAATCGCATCAATTCCATTTACAAACAGATTGAGAAATACTTGCTGAATCTGGTTTGCATCGGCGGTAATATTCGGCAGTTCCGGATCGTTAATTCTTTCAATCGTAATTCTATTTAGTTTTACTTGATTACTAACTACTGCAATAGCTCTATCCAGTATTTCGTTAATGTCGCACAAACTTTTCTTTGGTACCGATTGGCGCGCAAAGTCTAACAATCCTTTTACAATTTCGCGGCTTCTCTTTGTCTCGCGTACAATTACGTTTAAGTCCTCTTGCATCTGAGGATTGTCTTTAGTTCTCTTGAGAAGAAAACTGCTGTATGTTAGAACTCCGGTTAACGGATTATTTATCTCGTGTGCAACACCGGCTGCAAGTTGTCCCAGTGAAGCCATTTTTGTTGATTGGTAAAGCTGCTGACTTGTTTCATCGAGCTTTTTCGTCATATCATTAAAAGATTTACCAAGCTTACCAAGTTCATCATTCCCAAGGTTTGTAATCTTATAGTTAATATTTCCGGAAGCAACTTGTTCCGTAGCATTAACTAATTCCTTTACCGGCTTATCAACATATCTTTTAACAAAAAGGCCGATAATAAACCCGATTGCAATTATTGCAACAAATGCAAAGATCGCTCCTTGAATTTCGTTTGCCTTAATTTGGTTTTCTACATCCTTGAGGGAAATTGTAACATCAAGTACGCCGAGAACTTTTGCGCTTGATTCGTGCGCGTGGCAATCGGATTCGTAACAAGTTGGTTCGTTATAAATTGGATTAATAATTCCGAGAATTTGCGCCGAATCCGGATTTGCAGTAAAAAATCTTGTGCGGTTTTTCATCGGTAATTTTTCGAGTGGTTGATTAGCCGCATGACATGCATAGCAGCTTTCGGCTTGTTTATCAAGCATTTTGCCAATGTCGTCCGGACGAGATGAATATATAATCTCGCCTTCTTTATTAAGAATCTTCACATCATTAATTGCCGGATCAATGCCAATTCTATCAATAATTTGCTGAATATAATCGCGGTCGTTCTTTAACATAACAAAGCGAGTAGCGTTTTTAACGCTCTCGCTTAATTGATTTGCATGCCGCTGAACCTCCGACCGCAGTACTTCGGTTTGTCTTTCGATGTTTAAGTATGAAAAGACACCAATAATAATTACCGCAGTGATACTAACAACAAGTATTAATTTCGTTCCAATCTTTCTAAACATTATTTACTCTTCTTAACCATCTTTCCCGGTTTATCTTTTGGATATGTTTTGTCTTCGTGACAATTCTTGCAAGTTGGATTTGCATAGTTTTTCTCTTGATGACAATCCGAACACTCGAAATCACTATGTGCTTCGTCTAACTGCAATCCGGTGACTGCATGTTTGAAATTTTCTTTTGTCCAGGTACCATGGCAAGTGCTGCAATCGGATTTAAGACCGGCAAATTTTCCTTTCTCAACGTGGCATCTGCTGCATGCCAGCTTTGAGTGATTCTTTGCAACATCAAAACCGGTTCTTGTTTTATGATTGAATGATCCGGCAACAGAATTTTTATGGCAGCTAGAACATGAAGCTTTTGTGTTGTGGCAATTAGCACACACAGCATGTTTATCAGTTACACTTCTATTTGAAAGTGATGCCGGTTTGTACTTTGCATGGCATTTATTACAGCTTTCGTTTGAATGACAACTCTCGCAACTAATTGAAAATGTGTTAACGTGGTCTGAGTGATTAAATGTTACCAACTTTCCGTTTGTTTTTGGTGTGTCATACTTTACTTGTGTCGGCGGATTAACCTTTGGATGAACTCTCTTTCCGGCTTTTTCTACTTTGGGTGTAGCTGTTGATTTCTGCGTTTTGCCATTCTGCGCATGACAGCTTTCACATTCAACTTTGCCGCTCCACTGACGGTGGCAATTCATACATTGTTGATGATATGCGCCTTTCAAATCGGGCTTGCTTAAATCGGTGCGTTTACGGTTTACTTCATGGCAGTTTACACAGCCAACAACTTCTCCCGGAGGATTATAATGATGGCACATTCTGCATCCGCCACCCATATCAGCCATTTCCGCGTGTAGTCTGTGTGAAAATGTTACCGGTGCGTATATGTCGGACTGCTTTTTTAGTCTGTTGATTGTAAGAATTGCCGGTGCGTCTGACGGTGTTTGTTCAATCGTAATTAATCTTTCACGCGGACAAGGTTTAATGCATGGATTTTCTTTTGTAGGAATATCGCAGCTATGGCATGTTTTACAGTTTAAATTTTGATTCTGATGAAGTTGTGTAACCTTTCCTTGTGCTAAAACTAAGAGAGGTAGAATAAGTATTAATAAAAATATTTTCATTTTCATCGCGTTTATCCTCTTATAGAAAATTTAGTTTGAGGAGCTGTAGTATCCGGTACGCTGACAATTGGTAAATGTATAACCAAGAATCTGAAAATCAATACTTCCAATGCAACGAAACCAATTGTAACTGAAAGTTCCCCTACTGAAGGGAAGTATGAATGAATTTCGTAAGGTGGAGTGTATGCAACAAGAAAGTTGTTTATTCTATTCATCAAAACTCCAAATACTACTAAACATGATGCAATTAGTAATCCCAGCGGAGTTTGCGTTAAACTGCGCGATAAAAACATTCTAAGTGGAATAATAACACCAACCACAAGTTCAAGAGTAAACATTACACTCGCTGTTGAAACTTCGAATAAGTAAACAAATGTTTGACGAATCATCATATCGCCAATTTTGAAAGCAAGATATATTCCTAAAATTGGAGCAACCATTGTTCCTAAGCTCGAAAGTATTGGTGTTTCCGGCTTCAAATTAAATGAACGGGAAGTAATTACCGATTCCATTATAACCATTGGGAATCCTACTGATATTGCCGAAATTAAAAAGAGCAGTGGCAATATTGGTGTCTGCCAGAGTGGATGCATCTTAGGTCCGGCAATTACCATTAAAGTGCCGAGTGATGATTGATGCAGACAAGAAAGCACAACGCCGGCAATAATGAAAATGAACATTGTCTTTTCCAATCCTTTATCAAGAACACGTAAAAGTTTATCAACCTTCTGGTTGAACTTCTTAAGTGATCCGGGCAGATTAACTTTTCCAATAAATCTTTCGGTAATTATCGGAAGAAATTCTATGTAAAGAACTGTCAAATAAATCATAACGCATATACCAACTTCAAAAAGTACCGAGTTTGCATTCCACATTAGAAGCGGATGCCAGATAAAGTATGGTCTTCCTAAATCGATCATTACGCTTGCGGCAACAAATGTGTAGCCCAAGGTTGCAGTTAATAATGCCGGGCGAATGATAGCGTGGTATTGATCTTTATGCATAATATGACCAAGTGCGGCAGTTGTAAATCCGCCCGCTGCAAGTGCAACACCGGCAGCTACATCTATTCCAATCCAAATTCCCCAAGGGTGTTGATTATCTAAATTAGTAACAGCTCCAATTCCAAAAATGAATCTGCCTAAAAGAAATAGTATTCCGTTTAGTGCAAGAACGGATAAACCTATAACAATAGGTGTAAAGTATTTTCTATTCATTGGTGTTGGTCTGAGATTTTCCATATTAGTTCTCCGTATCAGACTCGTGATTTTTCTTATTTTTATTTAGCCACATTACTCCGCCTAGCAGAGCATATAGAGAAACCGGAGGAACGAAGTAAGAGAAAATTCCATGTTGAATTGCTTCGCTTACGCCGGGTGCCGGATCTTTTCCAAGCTTAGGCATTCCAATTTCTTCAAACTGACGGCTTGATAAATACAACCATCCGGTTCCGCCAACTTCATGCTCGCCAAAGACTCTATTAACGTATCTATTTGGATAATTCTTGATTCTGTCTTTAGCAACCTTCAATAAGTCTTCTCTTCTGCCGTATGTAATTGCTTCAACCGGACAAATTTCTATACAAGCCGGTAGTTGGTCTTTGGCAGTTCGTTCAATACAGAAATCGCATTTCTTGATGTCCGGTTTTAACGCTTCTTCAAATTCGAAAGCCGGAATTTGGAATGGACATGCAACCATGCAGTATCTGCATCCAATACATTTATCCGTATCCCAATTAACTGTACCGTTCTCTTTCTTAGTGAATGCGCCAACTATACAAGCTGAAACACATGCCGGTTTATCGCAGTGCATACATTGTACTTTTACATTGATCGGCACTTTATCCGATGTTGTGTTTTTATATTCATTCACAACTGTAAGAGCCTTATCGTCTGGTCTTCTCATTTCTTTATAAACGCTTCGGTCTTCATAAGTCTCAATTGGATCTGTCGCTAAATCGTGTGCAGTTTTGCAAGCCCATTCGCATTTGCGGCAGCCGATACAAACAGTTGTATCAACTAAAACGCCCATTCTGTCTTCGGATAGTACATTTTCCGGTGCTGCCTTTGAAGAACTTGTTAGCCCAACTGTAGCAGTACCTATCAGCGCGGAGGTCTTAAGAAAATCCCTTCGTGATTGTTTTGCCATTTAACTTCCTCCAGATATTTTTTTTATTCACCTCTTTCGAAAAGAGGAATAAAGAACCTAAGTGGATACTTTTATCCAGTTCAAACTTACTCCAAACTACATTTTGAGTCAATCAAAAAAAGATAAATAGTTGACATCCTTTATTTAAGCTGAAAAAATCTTTACATTCAGCCCTCAATTTCAGACAATTCGAAAGACCATGGCTAAAAAGAAAGATATTTCTCATATACGTGAGAATATTAACAAAGTTGATGAAAGCTTAATAAAACTGCTTTCCAAAAGAAGAGATTTAAGCAAAGGAGTAATTCTTGCTAAAGAAAATTCTCAGAGTCCGATTCGTGATCAGAAGCGCGAATCCGATTTACTAAACCGTTTAATTAAATTGGGTAAAAAAGAGGGGCTGGATTCTCACTACTTAACCAAAGTTTTTTATGAGATCATTGAGGATTCAGTTCGGCTTCAGCAGAATTATATTCAAAACAAGTTGAATAAAGGTGAAAAGAAGTCTGCAATTTCAATTTCCTTTCAAGGAATTGAAGGTTCTTACAGCTATTTAGCAGCTCAAAAGTATTTTGCTCATTCAAACTACTCGCTAAATTTTGTTTTCAAGAAGCTTTTTAGCGAAGTTGTTGAAGCGGCAGAAAAGGGTGAAGCTGATTATGCAATTCTTCCTATCGAGAATACTACTTCCGGCGGAATAAATGAAGTTTATGATCTTCTTCTTCACACAACACTATCTATTGTAGGTGAAGAGAAGTTTCAAGTAAAACATTGTCTGGTTGCGTTTGCAGATATTCCTCTGAATAAAATAAAAAAGATTTACGCGCATCATCAGGCTGCCGCGCAGTGCAGTAAATTTTTGGAAAGCATTCCTAAAGTTGCTCTGGAATATTTTGTAGATACCGCTATGTCTGTTCAGCGTGTTGCAGAAGAGGGAAATCCTCACTTTGCCGCAATTGCCAGCGAAGAAGCCGCTAAATTATATGGTCTTAAAATTTTAAAAACCGACATAGCAAACCAGCCGGAAAACTACACCAGATTCTTAATTGCTACGCGCAAGCCGCAAAATGTTGATTCAAGAATTCCTTGCAAGACTTCTGTTGTTATGGCAACATCGCATACACCCGGTTCTCTTGTAGATGCGCTAGGTGTGTTCAGAAAATTTGAGGTGAACTTAACCAAGTTGGAATCACGCCCGATTATTGGAAATCCGTGGGAAGAAATGTTCTACCTCGATTTTGAAGGGAACATTGCCGATGAACCAATTCAAAAATTGATGGATGAACTTGGTCATTACACTCGCTTTATAAAAGTGCTTGGAAGCTATCCATCTCAAGAATTGGTGAAAACTGAACTTGAGTACACAAAAATCTTAGCTGTTGATGATAAAGATATTGCGGTTGAACCTAAGAAAGAAACTGTCGCGGCTCCCGCAATCATAAAAGGAAAATCTAAGAGTTACCGTTTAGCAAGCAGAGAATATAAATCCGAAGACACTATTATTAAAGTGCGCAATGTTGAAATTGGCGGAAACGGTTTTGTTGTTATGGCCGGACCATGTTCTGTTGAAAATGAAGAAATGATTATGCAATGCGCACTAGAGGCAAAAGAAAACGGCGCTCAAATTTTACGAGGCGGATGTTTTAAGCCAAGAACCTCTCCTTACAGTTTTCAAGGAATGGGTTACGAAGGCTTGAACTTGCTAGTGGAAGCCGGTAAATATTATGACATGCCTGTGATTACAGAAGTCATGGATACGGAACAAGTTCCCGAAGTTGCAAAGACTGCGGACATACTTCAGATTGGCGCGCGCAACATGCAGAACTTTGCTCTCCTTAAAGAAGTTGGCAAAACACACAGACCCGTAATGTTAAAACGAGGATTGAGTGCTTCTATTGATGAATGGCTAAACGCTGCAGAGTATATTCTTGCTCACGGAAACAGACAGGTAATTCTTTGCGAGCGGGGAATTAGAACATTTGAAACCGCAACAAGAAATACTTTCGACTTGAGCGCGATTCCGGTTGTTAAAGAATTAACACACTTGCCAATTATTGCCGATCCTTCTCACGCAATTGGTGTTCGCGATAAAGTAATTCCGCTTGCTAAAGCCGCAAAGGTTGTTGGCGCGCATGGAATTATGATTGAGTTTCATCCCGATCCGCCAAAAGCTCTTAGCGATGCAGAACAGGCATTGTATTTTGAACAGTTCGAAAGCTTGATGAAGGATTTGTACAAATTATAATTAGTTGTAATAGCTAAAAGATAAAAAGCGGTTCTGCTGGACCGCTTTTTTTATTTTAAAAATGCTAACTGCACTTGCTGTTAAGGAAAACACAGTTGTATGTTGCTGCCCATTTTAATATTTTCTAATTGCATTATATTATAATTATTATAGCGATAAACTGTATATGCGTTTTGTCTGGGATCAAAATAAAAACCTCGCTAATATCAAGAAACATAAAATATCTTTTGAAGAAGCCGGGACTGTGTTTTTTGATGATAAAGCAAGACTTATCCACGATCCGGAACATTCGGCATCTGAAGAACGATTTATAATTTTAGGTATTACGAACAAATTAAGACTCTTAGTTGTTGTTCATACTTATAAAGAGAATGATGATGTTATTAGAATCATTTCTGCACGCAAAGCAACTAAAACTGAAACAAATTATTATTACAAGGTGAAGTGAAATGAAAAAAGAATATGATTTCAGTGATTCCGTTAAGAATCCTTATATAAAAAAACTTAAAAAGCAGATTTCAATTCGTATCGAAAAAGAAACCGTTGAGTATTTCAAAAAACTGGCTTCAGAAATTGATATCCCTTATCAGAATTTGATGAATATGTATTTAAGGGAGTGTGCGCAAAACAATATCAAACCAAATATTCACTGGCAAAAGTAATTGCGCATAAAAACATGGCTAGCTGATCTAATATAAAAAGCGGTTCTCTTGGACCGCTTTTTTATTTTAAAAATATTTGTTGTACTTGTTGTAGCTGACTACTCTGCGATATAAATCATTCTCTCCTTTATTGTGTTAACAAAGTGATACCATTTAAATCTGCATTGCCTTGTTTAAGAAATTCATAGGTCATCCGATCTGCTTTACAGTCTATAAACCGGATTCGTTTCAAATTTTTGTTGTTCTTAAAGAAGGTGTTAATAAGCGTTGCATTCTGGAACACTACTCTGGTAAATGCGCAGTTTTCAAAATAGCAGTCTTCTAATGTGCCGGCGAAAACTATATCGGCAATCTGAGAATCAATAAAAGAGGTACGGTTCCACACGGCATTTGTAATTGTATTTTTCTCGAAGTCACCAGATTTAACAACAACTCCGGTAAAGCCGCCGGATTTAATCACCATTCCAGTAAAATCGGCGCCGGTGAAATCGCAGCCGTAGAGATAACTTTCTGAAAATTTTGTTTCGTTAAAAGTAGCGCCGGAGAAATTGCAAACATTGATATGGCTTCTTGAAAATTCAGCTTCTTTCAGTGAACAGTCCTTAAATATATTTTTGTTTAAGTGAGAAAGCTGAATGTGGCTGTTGCTGATGTCGGAACATGAAAAGTCACAGCTATCAACATTATTGGTTTTTAGAAGAAGTCCCGACAAATCGGAACCGATAAACTTGCAACGCTGCATGTTGGATGAACTGAACTTTTCATGTAGGTTTTTCAACCCGGAAAAGTCAGCGTCCACCCAGTTTCCGCGCGACATATCCCAGCTAAGTTTATCCTTCTGTAATTCAGCCGATTGCTTTACCAAAGGCTCACCGAGTGTCATTTCAGTGGCAGCAGATTGGAAGTTTTCTGAGAAATAGTTTAAGTCAACACCCAGAATTTCCGCAAGACGGTTGAAAGTAGTGATATCTGGCATTGATTCTCCGCGCTCCCACTTTCCGACTGCCTGTGAACTGATGGATAGACGCTGAGCAAGCTGGGCTTGAGAAATATTTATTTTCTTTCGTGCTTCGGCAATTTTATTGCCAATAATCTTAGTATTTAACATAATTACTATCTCCTTGTATTTTACATAATTTTATTTTGTCGACACTACAAAAATATTCGGATTCATTTCCATGATCAATAAAACTACAGTCACTTCTAGTTGTAATTACGCTATATATTGTTGCTATTTAACAACTATCAGTTGTATATACTGGATTTAAGTTAATGCCTTTTTTGTGAACAGAAAAGCACATGCCTGCAAGCTTACAATCATTAACGGGTGGAATAATGGGGCAGAACTTTGGCAAAAAAAATCCCGATCTAATCGGGATGTGGTAGCCGGGAGGCCGGAAGAGATAGATAAAAAGCGGTTCTCTTGAACCGCTTTTTTATTTTAAAAATATTGGTTGCACTTGCTGTCGCTGACTACTCCGCGACATAAATTTTTGTTCGTCACGGTAGGACCTTGACGACTGGGGAAAATAATCTGCGAACATCTGCCTAATCCGCGTCATCCGCGGGCTATCTCTTTTTACTCGCCGGAAATTATCAAAACTCCTCTTTTTAGCTCAAAAATAGCGTTTTAAATTGCCGACAAACAATTCAGCACTTTAATCCGGCAATTCTAAAGTCTAATCGGTTCTTACTAAACTCTGATCCAATCGTTCCAAAGTCTGAACGGATCATTCCAAATTCTAATCCAGTCGTTCCAATCTCTCATCCAACCTTTACGAAGTCTGATCGCTTCATTCAAAAATCTAATCCAACCATTCTAAAGCTTGATCGAACCATTCCAAACAACCGCCGTTACACTTTTCTTACTCTTAATCTTATTCTTGTTCAAGTTCAGAACAATCATCCATTAAAAGTAATAGTTCGCGTTGACCGAGAATATGGAATAGCTTGCGTTTGTAGAAGTGAGGGTTACTCCGTAAGAAGTGCTTAATCCTAAAGTAAAACCTTTCATTTCCGGATCGCGGAAGTCCAGCCCGGCCAGCAAAGAAAACGTTCCGCCGAACTCCCAAACATTTGTATCGCCAAAAGTTCTATCGTTAAGAACAAGAATGCCGGCGGTTTCTTCTATGAAAAGTTTTTTGTAAAGAGGCTGATAGATTACACCCTTAAGCGTGTAAAAATTGAAGAAGGGATAATATTTATTGGTTCGGTTTTCCGGCAGAAAATATTCCGCCATCCGCGCGTGTGAGTATCCCAAACGGAATGAAACAGCATCGCTGAACCAGAGTTTGAAATCGGTAGAAACGCTTCCACTTAACGCCGAAACACTTGTGGAATTTCCTTGTATTGAACCGATGCCGAGCGAAACTCCGGCGCCGGTAAATTTAATCTGCGCGTAAGCATTTGCACCGAATAGAAGCGCGAGTAATATTATGCCTAAAGTATTTTTCATTTGTAATGTAATGCCAGCCAAATTGTTTTCTGATTTTTGTCTGTTTCTTCAACTCTATGTTTTTGATGAGCCGGAATTATCAAGTAATCTCCGGCGGAAAGGGAAAAGGATTTTCCGTCATCGTAAATAATCTTTGCGCTTCCGCTCATTAACATAACAAATTCATTCTTCTCTTGGTCATACCAAAAATTAGGAGGAGAAGTATGCCCGCCGGAAATAATTCTTTCCAGTAAAAAGTCTTTGCTTTCAATTATGCTTTCAAATATTTCTTCCGGCAAATTTTCCGGCAGTCCGGCAAAAATATTTTTCTTTTCGTTTGTCATTTATTGTCATTTCGTAGAGACGCAATAAATTGCGTCTCTGCTGCATTTTCCCTTGTTTAGTAAAGACGCGCCATGGCGCGTCTCTACATTGTTATTTTTTAAATGAAGAAAAATCTCCGCCCGAGGGATTCTGGAACAAGCGCAAACCAAACTCCGGCACCACGGCAAGAATATGATCGAATATATCCGCTTGTGCATCTTCATATTCTACAAAATTGGTTTTTGTAGCGTATGCGTAAATTTCAATCGGCAGTCCGTCGGGACTCGAAGGCATCTGTCTAACTTGAAAACTGAAATCTTTGCTAATATCGTTTCTGTCTCTAAGATATTCTATTAAATATATTCTAAACGTCCCGATATTAGTAAGCCTTCTTCCGTTAACGGAAATTTCATCTGTAATTTTATTATCCGCGTTCGATTGTTCCGTTTCAACCCGCTTTGTTTTTATGTATTCGCTAATCAATCGTATGTTCTGAAAACGGTTAAGCATTTCTTCAGAACAAAACTGAATAGAAGTTTGATCGATATATACCGCGCGTTTAATTCTCCGCACACCGGATAGCTGCATTCCTCTCCAGTTCTTAAATGTTTCTTCAATCAATTTATAAGTTGGAATGATTGTAATGGTCTTATCAAAGTTCTGCACTTTTACAATCATAAGAGAAATATCAATTACATCGCCGTCTGCGCCAAATTTGGGTACTTCAATCCAGTCCCCAACGTGTACAAGATCGTAAGAAGATATCTGCATGCTTGCGATAAAATTTAAAATTGTATCGCGGAAAATTAAGATCAGCACGGCAGTAAATGCACCAAGTCCCGTTACAATAGACCAAACAGTTTGACCGAAAATTATTCCTACAATTAATACTGCCATAAAGGAGTAAAGAATAATTTTGATGATCTGAATGTATCCTTTGATTGGCCTTTCTTTGAACTTCTCAACTCTATCATGCAGTTCGATTACAGAGCTAAGCACAGCGCCAATCGAAAGAAATATTACAAATACAAAAAGAATCGAAAGCAGTTTATCTAATTCTTTTTCTGCATCTGGAATTAAACTTGTGAATTGATAGATTATAAAAAGAGGTGCCAGATATGAAACTCGTCTCAAAAAAGTTTTCGAGAATAAAATGTCGTCAATCTGGGTGGAAGTCTTTTTTATAATGCTTCTTAGAAAGCCGAAAACAATTCCTCTTAAGATGAAATAGGAAAGCGCAGAGAGTCCGACTATAATCAAGAAAAGAAGTGTGTCGGAAATCCAAGGTAAGGTATGCAGCCATTTAACCAGCTTTTGAAACATAGTTCTTCATTTTTTGTTTTACCAAAATTACAAAAAAGAATAACCATGTAATCCAAATTCTGTTTTGCTGTTTTACTATCTTTGCGCTCGCGAAAGGGAAATACATGACCGAAAAGAAAAATTTTAACGCATACTTAGCTTTATTCTCAATCTACATCATTTGGGGAACAACTTATTTGGCAATCCGGATCGGTGTAGCAGATCTTCCTCCGGTTCTTTTCACCGGATTTAGATGGATTTTAGCCGGACCACTGTTAATGGGCTTGTTGCTTATACGCAAATACAAAATGCCTACTAAAAACGATTGGATTCATCTTGGTATAAGCGGATTATTATTGCTCGGCGGCGGCAACGGACTTGTAGTTTTTGCTGAACAATGGGTTCCAAGCGGTTTAACCGCGCTTCTAATTACAACAGTTCCTTTCTGGGTTGTTGGAATTGAAGCTCTCCTTCCTCAAGGAAAAAGAATAAATGCTTATACGGCAATTGGACTTGTGCTTGGTTTATCCGGAGTTGCAATAATCTTTGGCGGAGATTTCCATAAACTATTCGATAAATCCTACTTCGGCGGCATAATGGGATTAATGCTTGCTGAAATTTGCTGGGTAGCGGGAACGCTTTATTCAAAATATAAAAAAGTTTCTGTTCATCCTTTAATGGGTGCCGCCGGACAAATGATTGTTGCCGGAGTTGTAATTACAATCTTTGGTTTAATACTCGGCGAAGCAAGTCAGTTTCATTTTACAAATTCAAGTCTGCTTGCATATCTCTATTTAGTTGTTTTCGGTTCACTTCTTGGATATGGTTCTTACGTTTACGCAATTGCTCATCTTCCAATTTCTCTTGTAGCAACGTACGCTTATGTTAATCCTATTATTGCATTATTTCTCGGCTGGCTTGTACTGGATGAACCAATATCAATATGGATTGTTCTTGCGTCTCTGGTAATATTATCCGGTGTAACTTTGGTTAAGAAGGGAAGTGAAAAATAAGCAATAACCTTTATGGAAGATTCCATTTTACTTTTAGTCTTTCATACTCAGCTTTAGGCAGCTGAACTACAATCGGATTCTTTTCTTTATCCAGCCATTTAATCATTTTAAAAAGTGTCGGCTGATCCAGCACGGTGCATCCCTCTGTCGGCTTGTTGGAATTATTCCATGTATGAAAGAAAATACAAGAACCGTCTCCCGCAACTCTGGGCTCGCTGTTATGATTAATTACAATACCCCATTTATATAAATCATTTCTAAGTTTCATTTTTTCGCGGCTCTTCCAATCGGCATCGGCAACTTGCAGACTGTCCAAAACCAAATTATAGTATTTGGAGTTAGGGTCATCAATGCAGAAACAGTTTGGATCGGCAACGAAGTAAGGCATTTTCAGAAATCCAACGCTGTCACGTTTAGCATAACCAAAAACTGCGCTTAAATTAAATGCGCCGGCCGGAGATTTTCCATCGCCTTCTTTTTTTATTGGTCCATCAGATATGTTTCCGCCATGAAGTCCGGTACCCCAAGCAAGTCCTTTTCTCCCAATCGCGATTTCAATTTTACTGCTTGTGCTTTTCCAATCCGTACCGGCTTTTTCTCTTTCAAAATATTGCATTATCCCGGTATTGGAATTCCAATCAACAGTTTCAACAACAATTAATTGTTTTGAAAAACTTGTGGGGGATTTTACTAAATCGGGATTAACACTTGTGGATGAACATGAATAGAAGAATAGGAATGAAATTACATTTAATCCTAAAATGATTGTTTTGTTTTTCATTTCTATTCTTCTTTCAGCTTTTGTAAAATTTTCAACTAACGTTTTTAATTCATGTTAAAAAGTAAATAACCTTTTTCAGTTTTGATAAATGAGAATTCGGTAACAAGTTTTTGGTCGCCGCTGATGAAATTAACTTCGATCAGTTGGATCTCACTTTCTCCCTCTTGTTTTACAGAAGAAGTTCCGAAATCATATTTGGAAGAAAGCTCTATCAATGCTGAAATCTTTTTGCAAATTCTTTTTACTTGGCTTAGTTCATCTTTATTTGCCACATTAAATGCATTTTTTTTAATTCTTGCTTTATCCTCGCCATCATAAGCAATTAACGCAGCCGCTTTTTCAAAAGACTTAGCTTTGCTTAATTCAAATAAAGAAGTAAGGCTAGCTTTAGCACTGCTTTGAGCAAATGTCATACTTGAAAAAATGCCGGCAACAATCATTAGCGCAGTTGAAAATTTTATTTTGTTCATTTTAATCTCCTTATTCATCCGGTAGTTTAATTTGTTTATCCGGATGATCGTTTGTTACTTCTTTCAAAAGCCGAAAAGTGGTTTTGTTCCACCGGTTTTCGGCAATGTGCGCAGACTCATCTTAATAAGTGAAGTGTTTTATCTGCTCGCCTTTACTGTCAATGTCAGTCATAGCTTCAATTCCAATTTCCAGATGCAGATCAACAAAATTCTGTGTTACTTTTTGATCCGATTCTTCTGTTTTAACGCCTTCGGGAATCATCGGCAAATCTGAAACAAGCAGCAGAGCTCCGCGCGCAATCTGGTTAGCGTATCCAACTATGAACATTGTCGCCGTTTCCATATCTATTCCAATTGCGCCAATCTTATTAAGATATTTCTTAAAATCTTCATCCCATTCCCATAAGCGTCTATTAGTAGTATAAATAACGCCGGTTCTATATTCCAATTCTCTTCGAATAATCTTTTCAGAAACAAATTTGTGCAGCTTGAATGAAGGGAGCGCCGGTACTTCGGGAGGAAAATAATCATTACTCGTTCCATCGCCTCTTATCGCCGCGGTCGGCAAAATAAAATGACCGATTTCCGTAGAGTCTTTTAAGCCTCCGCATTTGCCAAGAAACAAAACTCCTTTTGGCTGACGCGCGCTTAATAAATCCATAATTGTTGCAGCGTTGGCAGAACCAATTCCAAAATTTATTATTGATAATCCATTGCTGTTTGTAGCCATTTTCATCGGGCGACCTTCCCCTTTAACTTCACAATTAAACCGCTCAGCAAATTTTACAACATAATTCTGAAAATTTGTAAGCAGCATATAATCGCCAAATTCATCAATTTGTGATCCGGTATAACGGGGAAGCCAGTTTTTTGCAATTTCTAATTTTGTTTTCATCTTATTTGAATTCTATCCTTTGGTATTTATCCGTAATAGTTGTTTTCTTCTGATTAAAATATGTGTTTACCTTGAGCACTATTAGTCCAAAAATATATCCTATTGCAGCGCCAATCAAAGCTCCGCCAATCACATCTGAAGGATAATGCACGCCAACGTATGGTCTTGAAAAAGCTTGTAGAAAAGCAATTGTGTAATACCATGCTTTGTATTTTGGAAAAATCATTGAGAAAAAAAGTGCGAACGCAAAATTGTTTACAGCATGCGATGATGGAAACGAGAGTGATGAAGTACAAGTTACAAGAATATTTACATCATTGAGTGCATTACATGGTCTAATTCGCTCAAAAAGTTGCTTTAGAACTGAACTACTAAATTGATCTGTAACGGTGATCAATAAAATAAGACCTACTGCAGTAATTCTACCTAATCTGCCCCCTTTAATTATCATAAGCAGAAATAGAATTATGTACGCCACATACCAATTTTTTACATCCGTTATAAAGGGGAAAAACTTGTCAAATAACGGGTTCGATAAAGTGTGATTAATAAAGTAAAATATCTTTAGATCTATTTGATATAGAAAGTCCAAATTCTCGTCCTAATCCTATTAATTGATATTTACTACAAATTTATTTATCTAAGCTCCGAAAAAATTAGAATATTAGCGAATATTTTTTTGATTACTTTTACCCTAATTTTACAGCATAAATGCTCGATTATAGATTATTAATAAAATCCAGATACCTTAGTGGCTTCAAATAAGATCAAAAATAGCATTGAATTTAGAAGGTTTGAATACTTTAAGGAAGAGAGTAAGAAAGCGTTAATAGCTCCTTTCCAAGCCTTGGCTAAATTTACATCTGTTGCCGGATTAGTAGCCATGGTATTTGAAGTCCGCTACTTTCATAAACAGAGCCTCTGGATTTACAGCTCTCGCTTATCAGCAATTCTCATCGCATTTATTTTACTTGTTATATCCTATTCAAAAGTTGGTAAAAAGCATCCGGTAGTTTTAGTACACATTTTATTATTTGCAATTGTCAGCTCTTTCGGAGTTATGATTTATTTAATTCCCGATACTCTGATATTTAATTCGCAAATAATCAGTTTAATAATATTTGTTGCGGCTTTATTCCTAAGCTGGGACGTTACCAACCAGATAATAGTTGCGATTTATTATAACCTCGTTTTTGCCGTTTCCATATTAATGAGTAACAGAAACATTTTTATACTGCCTAATATGGTTGAGTCGGTAGTTCTGGTATCAATAATAAGTATAATGGCTGTTGTTGCCAGCTATATCAATTATCGTTTACGGCATGAAGCCGTTGTTAAGAATTTTGAAATCTCTTTTTCAGAGAAAAAATTTAGAACACTTGTAGAAAATTCTGCCGAAGGAATTTTTCAATTTACTGCCGAAGGAAAATTCTTAACTGTAAATCCAGCGCTGTTAAAGCTTCTTGGTTTTTCCTCCGAAGAGGAAATAAAAAAGTACTCTCTTCCGAATGATATTTTTAAGCGTATAGGTGATTGGGAATTACTTAGTAAGCTAGTAGAGAAACAAGGAAAAGTTAGAAATTACCGTGTACCATTTAAAAAGAAAGATGGATCGGAAATTACTGTTCGAATGAATGTTCGTATTAACGATGACGAACAGAATGTGCAAGATATGTACGAGGGAAGTCTTCAAGATATTACACAGCAAGTACAAGCTGAAATGGAGAAGCAAAAAGCTTTAGATGCACTCCGAATTGAGAAAATTAAATCGGATACTTCTGCAAAAAAGGCCCAGCAAGAAAGTCATTTTAAATCTAAGTTCCTCGCAAGCATGAGTCATGAAGTTCGCACCCCAATGAATTCCGTTATGGGTTTTTTAACCTTGATTGAGAATGATTTGTTTGAAAGCAAAGAAGAATTAAAAGGCTTTGCAAGAGATGCGCATTTAGCTGCCGAATCACTTTTAGATATTATCAATAATATTCTTGATATCTCCAAAGTAGAATCGGGAAAAATGGAATTGGATGAGTCCGGTTTTGATTTAAGAGATGAAATCAATAAAGCGGTTTCAATTATTGGACAAACCGTAAAAACAAAGGGACTCGGATTAGAATTACAGCTTGACCCTAGCATTCCTAACTTGCTTTACGGTGACCCCACCAGAGTCCGTCAAATCATTATAAATTTGCTTGGTAATGCGGTTAAGTTTACTGAGCATGGTAAAATCTCGATAGACATTAAAACAAAAGCTAAAGATGATCAGTTTATTGAGCTGCAATTTACAATTGCAGATACCGGTCCCGGAATTCCTAGCGATAAAGTTAATTTACTCTTTGAACCATTCATGCAGATAAAGGGAAAGAAGGCTGCAAAAGAGGGCTCTGGTTTAGGTTTGATGATCGTTAAAGAATTTGTTCGTCTCATGGATGGAGAAATTCGTGTTGAGAGTAAAGTAGGTCTTGGCAGTAAATTTATTTTTACAATTAAACTCAAGTTAAATCCTACTTTAGCAAAGGAAAGAGTTGTATCTGTTTCCGAAAACGAAAATCTTGAAACTCCTTCTCAAGAAGCACAAGAAATTAAAACCCCGGAACCATTAGTAGAGACTTCTAAGAAGAAAAAATTACTCTTGGTAGAAGATAATCCTATAAGCCAAAATCTGGAAGCAAAAATTCTTCGTGAAGTTGGTTATGATATTGAAGCAGTATCATCCGGCACAGAGGCAATTGAAGCTGTTAAAACCGGTATATTCAATTTGGTACTTATGGATGTTGAGATGACCGATATGGACGGTATTACAGCCACACAAAAAATTAGAGAACTTGCCGGCCCATATTCGAAAATTCCAATTATTGCAGTAACTGCGCATTCAAGTATGAAAGACCGTGAGAGATGCTTAAACTCCGGTATGGACGATTATATCGCAAAACCAATTAATATTCATTTCTTGAAGATTACAATCGACCAGTGGTTATACGCTAAGCATTAAGAAATACATTTTTTCCCACCGCATCTTTTTAATAAATTTGGATCACTTCATAAAGAAACTGAGGAACAAATGCAGTCAAAAGATTTTATTGAATTAGAAGAAAAGTATGGCGCACACAATTATCATCCGCTTCCGGTTGTGCTCTCCAAAGGAGAAGGCATATTTCTATGGGATGTTGAAGGGAAGAAATACTATGATTTTCTTTCAGCCTATTCAGCAGTAAACCAAGGTCATTGTCATCCTAAAATTGTAAACGCAATGATTGAGCAAGCTAAAACACTAACGCTTACATCAAGAGCTTTTTACAATGATTGTTTAGGACCATACGAGAAGTACATCACTGAATATTTCGGTTATGATAAAATGCTTCCAATGAATTCCGGTGCAGAAGCAGACGAAACAGCTCTTAAACTCTGCCGCAGATGGGCGTACGATAAAAAAGGAATTCCGGAAAACGAAGCTAAGATTATTGTTTGTCTTGGTAATTTTCATGGAAGAACCATAACTGTAATTTCAATGTCCAACGATCCCGATTCATTTAAAGGATTTGGACCTTATACTCCGGGCTTCGTAAAAATTCCCTACAATGATTTAGCAGAATTAGAAAAAGCGTTGCAAGATCCAAACGTAGCCGGATTTTTAGTAGAGCCGATTCAAGGAGAAGCTGGAGTAATGGTTCCGGACGATGGATATCTCACAAAAGCATACAATATGTGTAAAGAAAAAAATGTACTTTTCATTGCAGATGAAGTGCAAACCGGATTATGCAGAACCGGAAAATTACTTGCTTGCGATCATGAAGAATTAAAACCAGATATTGTAATTCTTGGCAAAGCATTAAGCGGCGGAACAATGCCTATAAGTGCTGTACTTGCTGATGATGAAGTAATGCTAGTGATTAAACCGGGTGAGCATGGTTCTACTTTTGGTGGTAATCCATTAGCATCCAAAGTTGCTGTTGCGGCCCTTGAAGTATTGAAAGAAGAAAAGCTTGCTGAAAATGCGGAGAAGATGGGACAATTGTTTAGAGCAGAAGTTGGAAAAATTAAATCTGATATGATAGAGCTTGTAAGAGGAAAAGGATTACTAAATGCGATTGTAATTAAACCTACTAATGGAAAAGAAGCTTGGGATGTTTGCGTTAAAATGAAAGAGAATGGCTTGCTTGCAAAACCTACTCATCAGCATATAATTCGTTTTGCACCGCCGCTTGTAATTACTGCAGAACAAATCAAAGAAGCTGTAGCGATTATAGAGAAATCAATTAAAGAAATAGAAGCTGCATAAAATATGAGCCGGTAAAGCTCCCTCAACTGAGGGAGCTTTTTTATATAGGAATGAATATGTACAAAGGTGAAAAATTTGTTACTGTCTTCGGAAGTTCGATTCCAAAAGAAGGTGAAGCTGAATATGAAACTGCTTACATTCTAGGCAAAATAATCGCGAAGAGTGGTATTAATGTTTGTTCCGGAGGATTTCAAGGAACGATGGATGCAGTTTCCAAAGGATGCAGCGAAGCTGGCGGGAAAGCTGTTGGAGTAACTCTGGATATTTATAATGCGCTTCCTTCTAAATACCTAACTGAAGAAATGAAATGTCATTCGCTTTTTGACCGCTTAAAAAATCTGATAGAAATTGGGGATGCGTTTGTTGTGCTTCAAGGTGGAACGGGAACGCTTGTTGAACTCTCTTTAGTCTGGGAATACATAAATAAAAATATGATTGAAGCTAAGCCATTCGCTTGTCACGGTTCAATCTGGAATCAGATTGTTCCGGTGATGGAAAAACAAATCGAAAAAGAAAAAAGGAAAACCGGTTTAGTAAAATGTTTTGATGATATTGAAAAATGCGGCGAGTTTATTGTAAACAGTTTGTTATAAAAGTTTTTTTACTTTTTCGTAAACATTTTGAACAGACAATTCTTTGATGCACTTAAACTGCACATCTTTTCTGCTGCATGATAATGGTTTTGGTGAGTAGAAAAAGCAAGGTGCACATTCCAAATTCAACGATGCGATTTCATTCTTTGTTTTCCATGGCGCTATATAATTTGTATTTGTGGGACCAATAATAGCCACAACCTTCAATTGCAGCGCCGCGGCCACATGCATTAAACTGGAATCATTAGAGACAAATAAATTACAGCGTTTCATTACAGCAGCCGTGTTTGTTAAGCTAAAAGTCTGTATGGATATTACTTTAGGTGAGTCAATTGCTTTGTGAATTGCGTCTTTAAGATGCTGTTCTTCGCTACCACCAAAAATTAAAACTTTAGCGTTGTGATTATTTACTAAAAGTTTTGCCAACTCTGCAAATTTCTCAACTTCCCACCTACGCTTATCATGATTTTTTAATGTATTGCAGCCGGGATGAAAACCTACAACTAAATCTTGATCCGAAATACCTTTTTCTTGCAGTAAATCAGTTGCATATAAAAGATCGTCGTGTTCTAATGTAAAAGCCAATGGCGGAATGTTTTCAAATTGCTCGGCAAGAAGTTTCTCTACCATGTGAAAGTTTTCTTCAACATTGTGAAGATTATTGTTTTCATCACTTCTTACATTATTTAGAAATCCAAAATTGAGTAAATCATTTCTTCTGTACCGGATTCCAAATCGGTATTTAGCGCCAATCAGAAAACTCATAATGTTATATTCCTTCCGGTTGGAAGGATAAACACTAAACGTTGCGTCATACTTTTTACGAAGATTAAGAATGTAAAAGAGGGAAGCGCTCTTGCTCGAATTCATAAAATCGAATAAATGAACTTCATTCAACTGAGGAAGTTTTTCAAAAACATCTTTAACACCTTTGAACATAACGAGAGCATCAATTTTTGCGCTTGGCATAGCTTCGCGAAGTTTTACCAAAGCCGGTGTAAACATTAAAGCATCGCCAATGCCCGATAGTGCAATTACCAGTATTCTCATTATGATTTAGTGTTAAAAAAAACCGGCAAAGATTCTTTGCCGGTTTTTTAATTATTTATTCTGTTCTAACTTTTGAGGGGCTATTTCACTTTTACCTTCGCCCGCAAGTTTTTGAAATCTATCCTCAAGTTGGATGATGCTTGGTTCATTAGGAACATAAGTCTTTAACTGCTGAACGATAGCGAGTGCGTCTTTATATCTGCCAAGGTTTTCGTAATGAGTAAGCAAAATATCGTATGAATTATACCAGCTGTTGAAATCTCTAGGATCCAAAGCCAGTTTTTCTTTTGCGGCTGCAATCACTTCGTTAGCATATTCTTCATAAAGCTTAGTAGCGCCGGCATTGAATAATACTTTTGAAACATCGTGTTTGATTCTGTAATCCATTGGAATTACAGAGCGAGGAATTTTTGATTCCATTTTCTCTAATGCCTCAACAACTTTTGCATTATTCTTTTCTGTATAGAGATAATGCAGTGACAATCTAATGAAAGCATTGCGATAATTCTGCACTAAGCGCTCATGGTTTTCGTCAAAGAAAATAGTCTTGTCGTTTAATCCGCGGAATTTGAACCCGGGCTGATAAGAATTACTGGATCCTTCCGGTTCTTCCATCAATTGCTTGCGCAGAATTTTTTCATCGATGTATTCTAATTGTTTAGATGGATTTTTCTTTGGTACTACACGCCAAGCCATTCCTTCCATTACTAAATAATCATCCAAACTAATTTTTGAATCATCGGAAACAGTTACAGCAAAGTAAACCGGGCGTTTCCATCCAGACTGAAGGATAATATCCAGCACAACTAAATCTTGAACGCGAGCGGCTTGAACATCGCCAAACTGAGCCGGTGCTTGCATCGTCCATTTCAACTTGCCGTCTTTAACAGTTGCACTATCCGTAATACCAAATTGTTTTATTACTTCTTGCGAAACCGGTACAGATACTTCTTGAGGTTCCCAACGGACCGGAGTTAACTGGTCGATCTCTTCATCCATAAAGCTGATGTTTATTTTTTGAGAACCAAAAGGTTCATTGTTCTTTAACTGTTTTACATACCATGGTGTATTTAATAAACTCAAATTTGCTAAACGTACATCTCTTCTTACACCTTGAACATCTTGTAAATACCAAAGTGGGAAAGTATCGTTATCGCCATTAGTAAAAATGATTGCATTAGGAGCGACACTTTGAAGCATGTTATATGCATAATCCCACGGCACATAATTTCTTGCTCGGTTATGCCAGAACCATCCGCCCTTTGCCATATTAAATGGAACTGCAATTATTCCTAAAGCGAATACCGCAATAACAACCGGCTTAAGAAAACTTTGTGTGGAGAATTTCTCTTGCAGAATCTCGATGATTCCTCTCACACCAAGTCCAATCCATAAAGAAAAGACTAGGAACGCCCCCACATAAAAGTAATCGCGCTCTCGCGGCTGCGGCTCTTGCTGGTTCTGATAGAACGCTGTTAAGTAACCAAGGAAAACAAACATTACAATAAAGACAGATGCCATCTTCCAATCTTTTCGGAAATGATAATATAGTCCAAACAATCCCATCAAGAATGGTATTCCCAAGAATTGAGTCCATTTTACACCGGCATCTTGATAGTTGGATTCTCTTCCAATGTAGTTCCAGAATAAATATCTGTTGAACATGTGGTTAATCTGATATGACCAGAGAAAATCTAAATCGCTCTTGTAATCGGAAAAGATTTTTTGCTGATGAGGCTCATTAGAAAATCTTCTTTTCCAGATCGGGAAATCGCCATACTGTTCACGATTGAGATATGATTCCAATTCTGTAAAAGTTTTAGGACTGTTCATATTCAACGGCGGTTCAAGATTGGCGCGAATAAGAATTTGCGAATAAGTTGTTACACCAAGCACACCAAACAACAAACATTTTAGAACTAAGTTCGATGTCATTTTCTTATTCTTGCTTGTCCAGAAAATTCCGTAAATGATAGCTCCAATTATGACGAATAGTCCAACTACACCAAGAGTTAAGCTTTCTCTGCCAATCATTGAAACAATTTTTGCCAAGTATTTAACTAATCCGGGATAAACCGCTACAAGTGCAACACCGCCGGCAATGATTGGTAAGTAAAAAGAATTTTTTATAAAAATTTTCTTATAAAGAACACCCATGAAAATTAAACTGATAGCTACGAATATCATTAAGAAGCGGGAATCGGCGGCTTGAAATTCTTCCGGAGAAGGAGCCGTTGTGCTTGTTTGTGAACCCCACATCATAGCGCCAACAACAAGAATGATAACGGAGTGAATAATAAAATAAATTCCGGTTTTCTTAAGAACTGCTTCATCAGTTAAATATTTTCTGAAGTAAATAACCATCACTACTGAAACAATTGCGAGAACAGACATTAAGTGAACACCGGTAGAAAGACCGATTAGGTAAAAAATCATGATTATGTAGCGTTCGCTTTCCGGTTCATCGGCCTTTTCATTCCAAATCATCATAAGCCAAACAATAACGCCGATAAAGAATACTGAGAATGCATAAACTTCGGATTCTACAGCACTAAACCAGAAAGTATCGCTGAATGTTAATGAGAGTGCACCAATTGCTGCGGGGATATAAACTGTCAATCCATCATAAACTGATGTTAATTCTTTTTTCCAGTAAGCTAGAATTACTTTTACAATGATTAAGTATAGAAATAGAACCGTGCCGGCACTTGAAAGTACGGAAACAGTGTTTATTCTATAACCGATATCTTCTGCAAATGGAATGAGTGAAAACATTTTCCCGATCAATAAGAAGAAGGGGGTTCCGGGCGGGTGAGGCACTTGCATCAAATATGATGATGCCGCAAACTCGCCGCAATCCCAAAATGAAAGCGTTGGCTGCACTGTTGAAAAAAATGTAAATGCCGAAATTGCAAACACAATTCCCGCAAATATTCTGTTAAGTAGTTTTTGACTCATTAGTCCACCGGAAAATTTCTAATGGTTTTCGGAATTCTCTTCGGGTTTCTTGAAGAGGTGATCGTAATTCTTTCTTTCTCTGTTGACGTGATATTTTTCGTACAATAATCTCAATTTTTCCATAGCCAGCTTATCCAGATCCTCATCATCCTTGTTCCTCATGCATAAAATCTTATAAACTTCGGTTTCCTTGCTGTCAAACTTCCTTTCGTACCGTTTGAGGATTTCGAAGTAGTTCCTTTGCTCTTTTAGGCTCATTTTTATTTGCTGAAGTCCCAACTTGGGTGGTGAAATTATCAAAAAAACGAACAATAAAAAAACTATATTTGATTATTGACCTACAATATAAAACGAGATCTATGCAAGTTTACAAATCATTCAGTCCGCTTGTTTCCATCATTTTACCCACTTTCAATAGAGAAAAACTGCTTCCACGGGCAATAGAATCGGTTGCTAAACAAACATTTAAGGATTGGGAGCTAATAATAATCGATGACGGCAGTAGCGATGATACTTTTACAGTAGTTAATTCTTATTTGGAAAAGTTTGAAAAAATCAGATATATGAAACATTCGAACCGGCGCCCGCCTCTCTCTCAAAATGTTGGATTACTAGCATCGGCTGGAGATTTTATAGCATTTCTTGGCAGCGATGATGAATACAAGTCAACCTATCTTGAGGAACGAGTAAATTTCCTAAAAGAAAATCAGCAGATTGATATGATTCATGGAGGAGTTGAGATAATTGGGCATCCTTATGTAAAAGACAAAAATGATTTATCCCGGGAAATACATTTATCCGAGTGTGTTGTTGGAGGAACTTTTTTTGGTAAGAGATCTATGTTTTTAGAATTGGGCGGATTTAACGATTTAAAGTATAGCGATGATTCCGATTTTTTTGAGAGAGCAGTAAAATATTACAGAATTGCAAAGGTAGATTTTCCAACTTATATCTATTATCGGGATACTCCGGATAGTATTTGCAGCACAATTGAAGAATTAAAAACTTAGAGGGAAGAACGTAGAGCATTTGTTAACTCTACGTTCTTAAAAGTATTTTAGATTTGTATTCTTCTCTTATAAAACCATCCTAAATAAGCGGCAAAAACCAAAGTTAGAATTGTTTGGAGCCAAATAGGTGATGCGGTTAACTCGCCGCCGAGCAATCCGGTTTGCAGCATTCCAAATTTCATAAAGTAGTAATAAAGCTTGCTTACAAAAATTGAAACTAATGCCGCGCCGAAATAACTTTTCATCATCTTGGTCAGCATAAAGAATAAGAAAATATTCAATGCTAACTCGGAAGAAATTAAAGCAGCTTTAAAGAAAGAAGGATGGGAAGAAATTAAAAATGAGAACAGAGGTAAAGCAACTGTTAATAAATAAGTATTCTTTTTCGAAGTGTGAACTAAACTAAGAAGAAGAACAATTCTCATTGGTTCTAAAAGATAAACCGGTAGCGTGCTTACATGAGAAAGCGCCGGTGTTAATGTTATAAAAGCGAACGAAGCTAAATCGAACAGAATGTCTTTAATGTTTTTCTTCTCAAGTGGAAAAGCGACTGATTTCATTAATACCTCGATTAATTTCTTGAATACAAGATAACATATTGATAAGTTGCCACAAAATTTTTCAAACTTTTTGACGGAGACTTTGTGAAGCGAAGAGATTTTTTGAAATCGGGATTATTAGCCGGTGCTACAGTTACTTTACCGGGTGTTTATGGAAATTTATTTGCTAGGACAAGTTCCACAACTCCGCCGGCATATGATCTAGTTGCTATTAAAGGTGGTGAGCCCGATGCCATGTTTGATGAAGCTATTAAACAATTCGGCGGAATAAAAACCTTCGTTAAGAAAAATCAGAAAGTTTTGATTAAACCAAACATTGGCTGGGATGCTATTCCGGAACGGGGCGCCAACACTCATCCAAAATTAGTTTCGCGTGTAATTAAACATTGTTTTGATGCGGGCGCAAAAGAAGTTTATGTGTTCGATCATACTTGCGATGATTGGAAACGCAGCTATACGAACAGCGGTATTGAAAAAGCCGTTAAGGATGCCAGCGGAACTCTGGTTACCGGAAACAGCGAAAGCATGTATCAAGAAGTTTCAATTAAGTCGGGTAAGAGATTAACTCAAGCTAAAGTTCACGAACTTGTACTCGACACCGATGTATTTATAAATATGCCAATTCTAAAAAACCATGGCTCTACAAAACTTTCCCTCTGCATGAAAAATATGATGGGAGTTGTTTGGGACCGCGGCTACTGGCATAAAAACGATTTACATCAATGTATAGCCGATTATTCTACATACAGCAAAAAACCGGTTCTAAATGTTATTGATGCATACTATATGATGAAACAGAATGGCCCGCGCGGCGTATCTACAGATGATGTAGTTATAATGAAATCTCAAATTCTTGCAACGGATATTGTAGCGGCAGATGCTTCCGCTGCAAAAATGTTTGGTATGGACCCGGTGGATGTAAGTTATATTAAATATGCGGACGCAATGGGCGTTGGCAAAATGGACTTATCGAAAATGAATATTAAGCGTATAATTCTATAAAGTGCTGATAAAATGAATTCACCTCTTCTCCGGAAAATTAGAATTGCACTCTCGCTGGTGTTTTTTATAGCAACTACTTTTTTGTTTGTTGATATCTTCAATCTCATCACTCCCGAGGTGTCGAACAAAATTGTGTTTCTCCAGTTTGTCCCTTCTGCTTTAAAGTTTATTGCCCTTGTATCGTTTACTACTTTCGGCTTCCTTGTCATATTTTTGCTTACAATTTTGTTTGGAAGAGTTTACTGTTCCAGCATTTGTCCGCTCGGAACATTTCAAGATGTGGTAAACAATATTTCCGGACGAATAAAAAGGGAAAAGAAACGCCGTTTTAATTTTTTGAAAGAGTTAAGAATTTTACGTCTATCACTTCTTGCTCTGCCTATTGTCGTTTTTATTTTCGGAAGCGCTGTGGCAATAAATTTATTGGACCCTTACAGCATCTACGGAAGATTTGCGGGCAATTTTTTTAGACCAATTTTAGCCGGCATAAATAATCTATTTTCCTCAGCATTAGATTCTTTCAAAGTTTATTGGCTTTCACCGTTCGAAATACACGCGTTTCATGTTATTCCTTTCGCAATAACATTTGCATTCTTTGCATTAGTGTTTGTAATGGCTTGGAAAAAGGGAAGATTATACTGCAATACTATTTGTCCGGTAGGAACTTTGTTAGGATATATTTCCAAACTCTCACTATTCAGAGTTGTAATTAAAGAAGAGGAATGTTTAAGCTGCGGCGCATGCGCAAGAGAATGTAAAGCAAGCTGCATCGACAGCAAAAACAAAACTATTGATGTTACAAGATGCGTTGATTGCTTCAACTGTCTTACTTCTTGTCCTACTGAAGGTATTACCTACACATTTTCTTTCGGCAAGAATAAAGAGAAGAGTGAAGAAGTAAATAATTCCAAGAGAGATTTCTTAACAAAGACTTCTTTATATCTAATGTCTTTCTCTGCAATAGCGGCACAAGTTGAAAAGAAAATAAAAGCTACTAAGCCAAGCACAGTTCAGATATTTAGAAAGATTGCAGTTTCTCCTCCCGGTTCCGTAAGCGTTGATAGATTTAATTCCAAATGTACTGCTTGCCATTTATGTGTGAGCGCTTGTCCAACACAAGTATTGCAGCCCTCGTTTTTAGAATATGGATTTACCGGAATGCTTCAGCCGCGATTAGATAACATTGCCGGTTTCTGCAACTTTGAGTGCAAAGTGTGCGGAGATGTTTGTCCTACCGGAGCAATTCTTCCTCTTGAGCTGGAAAAGAAAAAGCTTGTTCAGCTTGGTAAGGCAAAATTTATTGAAGACAACTGCATTGTTAAAACAGAGAAAACAGATTGCGGCGCTTGCTCGGAACATTGTCCAACTAAAGCTGTTCACATGATTCCTTACGAAGGAAAACTTGTAATACCGGAAGTAAGAGAAAAATATTGCATAGGCTGCGGCGCTTGCGAGTATGCTTGTCCGGTTACTCCTTACAAAGCAATTTATGTAGAAGGTAATTCCATTCACATTGCTGCAGAGAAGAACACCGAATTAAAAGTTGAAAAGAATGTAAACCTCAAAGAAGAATTTCCGTTTTAATAATTTTTAGTAAGAGCACTTTGTTTTGTGATATACTAATATGCTCTGAAATTAAAAAACTATACCCAGTTGATAACTGAAAAGATGTAGATCACTTTCTTTCAAGTAACGAAAACTTTGCGGTATGTTAAATCCTTCATCAATTGTTCTTATGTCTTCAAGACTCACCGGATTAGGAAATGACCAGTAATTGTCAATACAAATTCCATATCCGATTTTACAACCGCTAAAATAAGTGTCGAAATCTTTCATATCTATGCAAGACTTTTTATTAACTTTTTCCCAGAGGGAAATTAAAGGGGAAGAAATAATTTTTTTGACAGTGAATGCCCCTAACAATAGTTTCTGTGGCGAACTAGCATATACTAAAATTAAACTACCTTTATTAATATTTTTGGGAAGTTTACGCCTTAACTCAATTGTTTTTTTTCCATTAAAAATCATTTCTGCGTACATAGGTTTAATTGACAATAGAATAGAATCATGATTCATAACTGCTTCCTTTATGCTGTCCTAATTTATAGATTTCAAAGAAAAGATTTTCTGGAATTTTAGTTGGGATCATTGGTGCAAAGAAATTTCGCTTTAAATGCTTGTTGTATAGTTGATTAAGTTGCTCAAATCCAATTGGTGTCAAGAAATTTTCAGTCAATTCAAATGAGAATGCCATAATTTCGTTATTAACATCACCATGTGCTGTATCAAAAATATTATCCCAAGTGTAAACGCCCAATCTTTTATATTTCTTAAACAGGATTTTGGGTTTATCGATTTCTACTTCGTTGACATAAGCACTAGCAGATATACTCATAGTATCAGAAAATTTGCCTTTGCTTATGTACCAAAGTATTCGGCACTGATTTGTAAGTGTTTTTTGCTTTGCGGAACGATAATAAGCATTCTCCTTGTTGAATAATAATTCTTGTTTCCCTCCGAAAAGATCATCTGAAGAAAGGCGTAAATGAAAAAGATTCATTGCCCATTGTGGTCGAATTGGAATAATAAAGCAAGGAATTTCAGTCTGTCTGAATTTTAATGGGAAGAAAAATTTTTCTATAAAAAATTTTGGTGAAAGCTCAAAAGCACTGTCACTTTGTAATATTTTCTTGTATTCAGCAAGTAAGTTGGTGTTATTGAGTTTCTTCTCTAGATAGGCTCTAATGGTTGAATATTCTATAATGTCATTACTGATATATTTATAGAACGAACCATCTACTTTCAAAAAACCATAACTTTTTAGAGTGCTTTCAATATCATTATTAATGAATCCTTCTGAAATTTTAATGATTTTATTATTGGATCGAAGGGCATCAGAAATGAAATTAAACAATATCTGGTTAACTACCGTTATGTTACGGTAGTTCTTAATATAACGCAGAAATTTAACCTCAAAAACTTCAGAAGAATTATCGATGACATAGAAGGCGATATTTTCATTCTTTTCTTTAATTAAAAAAGGCCTACTGTTTTTGTTTAATAATGTTGAATGTATTTTGTAATAAAATTCTCTCTTCTTTTCGATCGTGCTTTCAAAAAAAGCTTCAGTTATTGCCCTTAATTCAACTATACTAGGAGTATTGATTAAAAGATTTGCTCCAGAGAATCGGGAAGGATAATAATCAACTTCATTAATTAAAGAGGATATCCTAATTAAGAATTCTTCGGGGCGCATAATTAATAAAGAATATCTCTCAAGTAAAATATCAGCTCTTTTTAGTATTCCCTCGTCTTTTGTTAAAAAATAATTTGCTTCGGTATGGATTGTTCTAGCCAAATGACGAATATCAGATTCCTCACGTAAAGTCAATCTTTTGTTATAAATTGATTTGATCTCAGTGACTGTTTTTTGCAAGGAATCTGTATTGTTTTTTAGCAACTTAAATTGAGTAATAAACTCGCTAGTTGCTTGTCTTAGTGATAGATCTTTTTGATGACTTATATCATTTTTTAATTGTTCAGTATAGCAGTATTCAACATCTTCTGCTAGCCAATCTGATAATAAAGCATGTGAGCTCATATTCCTTTGGCTAACTTTGTTCATTAAATCGATAACGATGTTGCTATCTAAAACTACTCTCGTCTTTTTGTTTTCTTGTTTTATTGTGAAAAGATCAGGATGGTTGAAGTCATACCACCAAATGAATAATCTTGAGCCAGTTCTTTTTTTGCCTGCCTTTTCAAATTCACAAACAAAACCAAGTTTTTCCCATACTTTTGAAGCTTCATATTCTTCTCTACAGCTAACTCTAATTCCTCGATATTTTTTACTAGTTTCTGCTATAAAGAAATTAAACAATTTTTTTGCTATGCCTTTTCTTCGGGATTCTTTCAGGATACAAAAATGTACTATGTATAAAAAATTCCCTCTCTTATTAACATTATAAAGTAAATACCCCAATAACTTATTATTGTCAAAAGTGATTATAATCTTGTTTTCATCTGTAGCCTTCTTAAAAGCTCCTTCTGGCAAAAAACCTAGAGTTTTAGAATTTGCTTTATGTAAAGCCAACACGCTTTTAAAATGTTCCGAAGAAAGTTGTAAGTAATCTATTGTAGTCTTCATCACTTCCCCACAAGAGGTTTATTTAATAAGTCTATTTCACTTCAAAAAAGAAGAAACTATTCCTAGGTTAAATAAATTATGTTAATAATATAGTCAAAGTGTTGAAATAATATTTCATCTTACTTCAATATCTTTTTCAAATCTTCTTCGCTAACAGTCAGCAATCCAACTGGAACAAGACGCTCGGTTAATGTTTTCCAGTTCTTATCTTTCTTAAAAATATCTTTTAGCATTGGAAGCGCTTCATCCAATTTACCTTTGTTGGCTAAAGTAATTGCGGTCCAATATTTCATTTCAAGATTTTTAGGAAACATTTTCATAGCTGAAGAATATTCTTCCATCGCTTTAGCCATATCATTTCTCTCGATGGCAAGATCGCCATTGTTCATGTGTCCGTAAGCAGTATGAACATTTATTAGTCTTCTAAGTTCTTTCAACGGTTCGGTACTGTCTTCAACACGAAGATCTACTAATCTATCTTCCCAAATTCTTCCGGTGGGTTTAGCTCGTACAACCAGCAGCG
>Ga0172380_10000776_pt1 | contig 58350 bp, 69 predicted proteins | sample Leawe162metaG_FD_119747 | JGI IMG/M metagenome (GOLD analysis project Ga0172380, IMG submission 119747) | Leachate microbial communities from a municipal landfill in Southern Ontario, Canada - Leachate well 162 metaG | ecosystem: Engineered > Solid waste > Landfill > Unclassified | place... | reverse complement strand
TCGGGTGGTATATTTAGTAGTGCAGACGAACATTTTGAATTAGAATATCTTAAAAAAGAAGTGCCTGAGTATTTTAGCCCGTGGTTCTTTGGAAAATACGGTTTTGTAGTTAAAGATGGAATACTTTATGCTAAACCTATCCCTTGTAAAGGTCAGTTGGGTTTCTTTAAATCTAATTTTTAAAAAGTGAGGAATAATTTTGATGTTTGCTAAGATACTTGCAACTATATTTTATTCTATCTTGTCTTTTATTTTAATAGCTGCTCCAATTATTCTATTAACACCCAATAATGGAAAACAACTTCATTGGTTAGGTTTTATTCTTTTACTTATTATTTCCTGCATTACAACTTATTCTCTTACCATATTTGGAATAAATAAAATATGGGGTAAAGATACGAATATTAAAAAGGAATAATTATTTACTTATATTGACAATATCTTTATAGTATGGTATAGTTAAAATGAAATAGGAGAAAATAATAGTGATAAAAAATACAAAGAAACATCAAGTAAATTTATATCTTACAGAGCATCAAATAAGTGAATTAAAAAGGATAGGGGAACTTAAAGAAGTACCTTATTCTCAATTAGTTAGAGAAGCAGTAAATATCTTTATTAAAAAATATCCGAATAAAGAATAATAAAGGAGTAATAAATTTGGACATTCAACTAGATGCTAAAGATTTACAAAGGGCTTGTACTATTGTTAATCAAGTTAAACCTAAAACTTCACAACTACCATTGCTACAACAATTAAAAATCACAACAGAGAAAGATACAGCGATTTTTCGCTATACTAACTTAGAGCAAGTGATTTTTCTACGGACAAAAGCTAAAGTAAATAACGATGGAGATTGCTTAATTCCTATCAAACGAACTATGCAATTCGCTAAATACGAAAAGGGTAAAGTTAATATTACAACAGATAAAAATCGCACAATCCTATCTTCAAAGATAAGCGACAAGTCGGACAAAAATGGTATTGAAATAAAACTTCACATAGATAAAATAGATGAACAACCTCAACCGTCTATTGAAGGAATAGAATTTGACTTACCAACCGATTTTCAGCGAAGAATAACTTACGCTCTTAAATGTGTAGCGACAGAAGAAAGTAGACCCATTTTAACTGGCGTATTATTTGACTTTGATGGTAAGGAACTAAACATGATTTCCTGCGATGGTTTTTGGTTAGTAAATATTAAAACCCTAATTAATAGTCTTACTCAACCTTTTCGTATTATAATTCCTGGTAATGCCTTAAAACTTGTATCCAATTTTATGAATGGTAAAATTAGAATGGGCTACAATAAAGAAAGAGTATGGTTCAAATCTAATGATTTAACTATTATTAGTCAACTAATTCAAGGAAATTATCCTGTATGGCAACAATTAATACCATCTAATGAACCATCGTGGACTATCAACTTATCTGCACCATTACTCTATCAAAGATTAAATCAATTAAATAATGATGGTATGGGAATTGTCAGAATATACCCTAAAGATAATATGCTCTTACTTACAAACACAGTTGAAGATGCTAAAGATATAGAGGAAATAGAAATTTTTATTCCAGCAACTATGAAGGGTGAAGGAAAAATAGCATTCAATAAGAGATACCTAATCGAAGCCTCTAAAATATTTTCTACTATGGATATTGGTATAACTAATCCTAACCAACCTTTAAAAGTAACCGGAGATTTAGATGGTGTGGCTTTTGTGATCATGCCTATGTTCGTGCAATGGTAAAATAAGAATTGAAGGAATTTTAGATAAAACTAAAGAGATAGTTGTTGATTGTTTAGCAACTAAAAGGAATAAGATAAATGGATTTTATCGGATTACTTCCAGGTAGAATAGTGCATTACGTACAAACCAATAATATACACATGGCTGCATTGGTAGTTGAAGTAGATGACCAAACAGAAGGAATCTGCCGTTTAAGAATTTTTGGAAGATATCCAGCATCCGATAGTAGCCGATATGTAAAATACTCTATTAATTTTGAAGTAAACACTTGGCATTGGATTGAAAAAGAATAATAAAATGGATTGTAGTGAATGCACTTATTGGGTTTATGAAAAAGATACAGGATTAGGATACTGTAAAATAGATAACGATCCTCAAAACTGCGACAGATTCTACAGTAAAACAGACGCTAAAAATGATGCAAAGTATGGGAATAAGGATAGATATTAATTATGGTAGATTTTAAAGAGTGTAAATATTACCCAAAGGATAAAGGATGAATCCAGCCACCTATAAATGTTGTCTTTGGTGTGCTTTTAAAAAGGATTGCACACATAAAGTTGAGTGGCAAAAATGTCAAATATATGAACACGAATTAGTGATTAATAAAAAGGTGAAGCAAATGATAGATAAATTTAGACCTTTAACAGATGAAGAAAAACAACACAACGAAGTAACGATAAAACGGACTAAACAAGAAATAAAAGTGCGTCAAAACTATGTTGAAATACTTAAAGAGGAAATCAAAAATGGGTCTTGGTTTAACGATAACATAAAAGAGGCTTAGTATGGCTAAAAATTCCACTTGTCAATTTTGTTTCATAAGAATGAATTTCCCTGAAAACTGCCATCCTGAAAAATGCTCAAAGATTATACACCCAAATGAAAAACAAAACTATTCTGTAATACCATTGATACCTAGACATATAGGGAAGAAACAAGGTTTCCGGCCACATTATAAAAATATATGAAATTAGAATACATAATTTTAATCTGCATTTTAGGATATTGTTTTTACCTTTTTCTCTTAGCAGTTTTTCTTTTTACAACCTTACGTTTAGCAAGTTTTTTTCTAAGTTCCCTATTCTGTGCTAATAACATACGTTTGGTTTCAACATCTTTAACATAGACTTTCTTACGTTGTCCAGTCATTCTATCGATAATATAGACCGCTATCAAAGTCTCTGCTAATGCACCTACTAATTCACCAGACACTTTTACACCTTAACCTTTATTTTAATAATACCATTTAGTTTTTTTATTTGCCGGACTAATACTTAACCACTGTTTTACACGCTTTTTATTGAATTTTGCCATACCTTTTTCTTCTTTTAATCTCTTACGTTTCGCCTTAGATTCCAATTTAGCCAATGCACTTTTCATAGTCTTTTTCCTCTAACTTATTTTTATTGACGGAAATTTTTTATGTGCTTTCCGTAAAACAATATCACGTTCTTTCCTTGAAAGTTTGCCAGTTCTAGCATACTTTTTAGAATAGGCTATTGCTGAGATTGCCTGTTTCTTAGTCTTTAGCGGATACAGTTTCTTACGTGGAAGTGCAAAACTGCTAGACTTCATATGTTGTCTATCCATAATAACACCTCTTACAAACAACTTCTAACGACTTCATCAGCCGCTAAAAAGAAACTAAATTTATTTATAGACCACTATTATTACCCTATTCTGAAAACTCTAGTTCCGCACTTCGGGCAAGTACCTTTATAGGCTTTTCTACCATTCTTCATAGTAACTGATTTAGGATTTTTCATTTGAACTTTTTGTTTATCTTTAACGCAATAAGCTGTAATAGCCATACTTTAATTAGCTCCTTTAATAGTCGAATTTTATTGTCTTTAACTTTTTCCCATAACTCTTATTCGATTTTTGTAGATTTTTCCAATATTTTGAAACTTTAGTTTTCATATTATTATCACCTCCTTTTTTAATATTAACTTCTTAATTTTTTGAGTTTTCTACGATGATCACGTTCATCCTTTTGAATACTCATTAATATCATCACTTTCATCCTTAATTACCGCTATTGCATTTCTTTTAGTTTTTATTGAGGTTTTTCTCTCTTTACTTTCGTTTATTTTATTTTCTCCTTAAATATTAATTCCCCATCACCGTGACAGTATAGCTTGCAACCATGCCGGTAGCGGCGGCGCCCTTGATGGACATATTCAGATACCTGTTGCCCGACCCGCTGGCCCATAATTGCGGAACTGTCTGAGCTCCAGGGGTAGCGATTGTTGACGTGTAGAACCCTATAGTTTCCCCAGGCAAATCGTCAAATAGGGTAGTGTAGTCAGTCGTGGCACTTGAGCCGATGCCGCAGTCGAGGTCAGGGGTGGTGGCTGTAGCTCCGGTTGTTACGTTAATCTGCAGGTCTAAGACTCTCACTGCCTGCCCGAAGGGGTTGTCCAGAGAGTTGAAGGCGTTTTCAGTAAGGGTGGCTATAGTACCCGAATAGGTGCGGATTTCACCCGGAGCGATGTAACCCAAAAAAGTGTTTAAACCAGTTTTAAAATACGCTAGGTAATTAGTTAGAGTTCCACCACCAAGATCAAAGGTGCAGTTATTAAACGGACAACGAGTTTGGACTATAGTAGCGTAAGCTAGTGCCCATCCCCCCTGCGATCTAATATAGCAATTATCAAAAAGCAGGTTATTAGTAGCCTTAGTCTCGTTAAAATAGACCGCTATATCACTGCCCGTTACTGCACCCATTATGTACGAATTTTTGAATGTGGTTTTGCCGTTAACTACACCGCCAGTTGCTAATACTCCATAACATCCTAGATAATCATATGAGGCAGTGTAAGCTACATATATTTTACCAGTATAAACGGCGGACACTGTCGCATATAAATAGGCTCCAGCCGTGAGAGAATGTGCAGATATGGGTACACTTAGAAGTTTTCCGACTCCTCCTGCCGAGATATCAATCGCAGAGGCTATTTGATTTCCTCCTACAGTAGTTCCAATATCTAATGTTACACCTGGATTAGTACCAGTAATGTATAGGGTAAATATTCCAGCTAAAGACCAACTATACTCCGTAAAATCAGGCCGGAATTGACCGTTATCAGGCAGTACTGCGGCTGTAACAGACCAACCTTTCAGCTGGTCATGCCGTTCGGGGCCAAAATATCCCCCCTCGATATAGGCTTCGTTATCTGCAACTATTGTCATTCCATTTGAATATTGAGCAGGATAGGAATACCCATTAGTATTATAAATCTTACCGCTTCCCTGATTGCCTAATCGTATTCCCGCAGAACTAGATGATCCAGCACCAGCATGGAAATTGCAACTCGTTAAAGTATAAGAACCACCATCAGTTGAAAAACCATTTAGAAAACCTCTTCCAGTAACATTATCCAACCATGCATTACCAATCCACTCCGTGAGGTATACGGCGGAACCTGCGGCAGTAGTTATTACCTCTGTATTACTGATTTTAGGTTCACCCATTCCATGATATATAGCCATTCCGTAAACCCCACCTGCACCATTTCCGGAGCATGTTACTACACAACCGCTTACATCAGGTTCAGTGGAATAAAAGGTTCCTGATCCGCTGCCGATATAAATACCAACCGCAAAACAATCTGATCCTGTCGATATCACACTATTATTAACTACGCAATTATGGAGTTTAGTAGTAGAATCTACGGTTTTAGTAAACTGGACAGCAAATATTTGTGATCCGTTTGTAGTTCCAGCCCGATTAATAGTAATTCCATCCCAAATTGCATTAGTTACTCCGTCAAACACCACACCGTGAATATTGCTATTTGACGTAACTGTAATTGTAGCCGGGCCTGAAACGTCAACATTGGAGACAGCGTTTATTGTCGCCGATGTTGCAAACGTACCTACTAACGATACCGAGCCTCTCACGCCTGTAGCCGCAACCGCCGCAAAAGCAGCTTGTATCTCCACATCATCCGCCGTCCCATCGCAGACATAATCCGCCTGTGCCTTCATGTGCGCTGGCGCATCGTTAGCAGCTATGACATAGGTCGCCCCTCTACCTGTTGGTATATCCCAACTAGAACCAGTAACGGAATCAGCTGTACGATAGGCATAATATGTTGCGTTAATTGTTACGCTTTGCCAGCTCCAACCCGTAGTAGCACCCATATTTACGCTACCAGCGTCAAATTTTAAATTAGAAAATATCCAGTTATTTCCTCCAGCCGTAATAGACGGATTTACACTATCAAGTGTAATATATGTACCATTACCCATTCCTTCTATTGTGACATTATCTATTAATCTTGTTACGTTATTATTAAATGAATATGTCCCACTTAAAACTACTAATTTACCGCCCACTGCCGGAAGTGCGTTCATAGCAGCTTGAAATTGTATATCGTCTGCTATACCATCACAAATATAATCAGGTGAACCACTGGCATAAACTGGATTACCTATTGTGAACGATGTAGTAAATTCTCCGTTAGTTAAAATATTTCCACTATCTTTAGGTGTTACAAACCCAATATTAAAACTAACACCTAAGACTGCTATAAGTAAAGTAATAGTTAAAATTAGACTATATAATAGATACCTTTTCTTTAAATGTTTAAACATGGATTTACGAACCTCCTAACATAGCGGTAATTGCCCCTTGAATACTAGGTAAAAACGCATACAATACATATAGGAATACAACTACAACAATTATAATACCTAAGTCCATTTCACCTCTGGATAGTACGCCAACTAACACTAAAATAGCCATAGCGACTAAAACTAAAGGAATCAACATATTTAACTGATATTCACCCGAATCAGGGTTTATCCACGGATTTGCACCATCGTCAATTTGCACTAACCCTATATCTAATAACGAATTTTCCGCACTAGTAGACCCAATAACTAAGCGTGAGTTATCTACACCCGTCATACCGATTAGTTGTTCTGAAACATAACCGCCTAATTCATCTGCAAAAACAACAGTAAACTGCAATAGAAAAACCGCCGCTAACACAACTAATAAAGCGATGGATACACGTTTTTGTTTTTTAAATATCATCGTACTCATAATTTAAAAAAACGTCCTCATACACCTATAGCAAGCGTATCTCTGTTTTTTTATTTTCCAGCCAGCCTTACCATGTAAATTCACTTTATCCGACCTACCGCAATATGGACAACTTTTTCTTGCCATTTTCAAACCACCCTATTTAATAAAAGAGGCATAAAAATCAGATTTTAGCATCTGAAGATTATGCCTTTCGTTTTCGATTCAGCCTATTATTTAACTTAATTACAACATAGCATAAAATAGAATAATTGTCAATAGCCTTTAATGAATATATTTAGGTACAGCACCAAACTTATGGTAAACCTTTTTAAATGGGAACTTAAAACCATAGGTATTTTTAACATACCAAATCAACGAGACAAAGATTATATATAATAGAGGTATCACAACAAACCAAACACTATGTTCTGGTTTAATTAAAGAAACGTTTACACCCAACTTACCATATTTTCTCACTAGCTCATATTCGCTTGCGGAAAGATCAAACCTTATATTCTTTACATACTTAGTTAAAACTTCCGCTTGTGTCCATGATAACACTCTGTTTAATTCTAATCCCACAGTTCCCAATTTTACATTATATGTCATATCCGGTTTAAGATTATTAGATGGTGTAATCTGACTATCTAAATAATAGTCGTTTCTAAATAACCCATCCTTCATATAATACTTACTCGACACATTAACTAAATTATTCGATTGAGTAATTTCTATATTACGCAAGTGGTAAGCCCCAAAACAAAACACTGAAAGTAAAATACCAACTACAATCACACTGGTTAAAAATGGTCTAACCCTGAATCTATTATAAAGCCATCCTACTATTTTACTAAAACCAACAGAAAACTCTAAGGCAATAAAAGCCCCAACAATAAAAATCCCTAATAGCACAATGACTATAAGCGGTAGCTTTCTTACTTTATCAAAAACAGCCCATACGAAAGCTACCGCAAAAACAAAACCTAGAACTTTAAGAATTTTATTAATTCTGTCCTGAAACGTCATTTTCATTCTCTAACTTTTTCAGTCTTAACGACTTATCTACTTTTTGTACTTGATACCCTTTATACCAAAAGTAAGCCGCTATTAAAATTATCACTATATTTAATGCTTTCATATTACTTGGTAAAACATATAAACAAATTAAAGTAACAGCCATACATATAACTGTAAGTAACATATATTGGTTATATTTTTTCCTCAGCATTTGATTTTTCCACTGATAGCTCTTAAAGTTAAACCATTTTTTCAACATTTTTTAAACCTCTTAACTCGTAGCATATCCTTCAATTTTTATAATAGGTATAGCGAACCATTCCTCTGAAGGTAAAATTAGAGCCGTTGCTGGCGTTGTAACAATCGGAAGATTTAAGGTTAAACTTGAATAATAAGAAACTGTACCTGGTGCTTGAGTGAAATTCCATAAATTACCCAATAATGAAGAACTAGTAGTATTAGTTATCCATGCTGTATATGCTGGATAATTTCCGACATTAGTCCACTGTGGATTTCCCAATGAAGTTACCGTTGTAGTAGTACCAATAGGAATATCAAATTGTGTACCATCTGATTTAACCCAAACAAACATAAGATTAATACGGATATTATTTAAAGTTTTCCCTGTATTATTCTGTATTTGTAATTGGAAATGCTGTGAAGACATTTTATTCAACCAGTAACCAGTTGAACTACTCCCAAACTTGCATAACGTATAATTAGCTGACGGTTGTGTTGGAGTATCATCTATTGAGCTATGTTGTGCTGGTTCAAATCTAAGTGCAGTTGGGGCATCATTACTTGAACCTAAAACAGATATATACGAATAAGATATAATTGAAGCTGTTACTTGTCCATTTACTGCTGTTGAAGTAGAATTAGATGTACTACTAGAAGTTGAAGTTGGTATTGGCGTAGCCTGTAAGTCAGCAACTTTTTTATTTAATTCTACTAATTGCGTTTCAAGTTCTGTTATTTTAGTTTGTGTTTGTGACCATGTTGCTGAATTAGGCATATCATTAACAGTTGTTTGTAAAGCATCAAAATTACTCTTTGAAACAAATCCACTAGTAGAATTTGTAAGTTCATTTTTTGTTGCATAGTTATTTATATCTGACTTAGAAACGTAATTGGCTAATTCAGATTTAGTTGCCATAGCAATAATTTGAGCGGTTAATGACTTATTACTTTCTGCTGTTAATGCTTGAACCTTTGCAGGAATACCATCAAGTGCTGTTTGTACTTGTCCTTGTCTAGCGGTCACATCCGCTTGCATAGTAGTTAAACTTGCTTTAGTAGCTACATCACCCCAAAGTTTATTAAATTCTGTTTTAGTTAGCCAACTACCCCAACCCATCATACTCATTATAAATACTACAACAGCAGATACAACTAAGGCTATACCAATATCTTTGAATAAACTACTTCCACCACCTTTGCCAAAACCTACTAAACCACTACCACCTTGATTCATTGGAGGTTCTTCCCACATATCATCTTTTGTTGCTTTAGGTGGTTGACCTGCTTGATTTGTTACCATACTTTAAACTCCTTGTAGATATTTTGGGCGATTGGACTTTTTTAGTTCACAATCGCCCACCATGAACTGTCCACTTTCTTATTCTATTCTATCGTGATTAATTAATTAGGACTTTAATTCAACCTCCTTTTGATCTTTATTTTTTAAGGTTTTTTCGACCTTTTTATCTTTCTTTTGATTAAAACCAAACGTTCTTATATTTATTCCTTTTAAAGACATATTATCCAACGTATTCATTCGTAAATGGCTTTTACGATTGAAGTCACACCTTTTTTACGAACTCTTTGATCGCCTTGCTTACGTGCCATTACTACTCCTTATCACTATCTTCACGAATAATATCTTCAGCATCACGAATAACCTTATTTTCCGACAAAATTAATTGTTCCGATTCTGTCATAGGATGTTCATCTACTACTTCACCTGTTGCAACGTCAATATACTTTGCAATTCCTTTAAGATAGGTTACAGTACAATCCACGTTTTTCATTTTATAACCCATTTTATTTTCAGTACACAAAGAGGACATTATTTCACGTTGATCTTCTATTGCCTCTTTTAAAACTTTCTCTTGTTCTTTTAAATCATCTAACTCAAAACTTTTAACTTTAATAACTGTATCAGCCTCAGTTATTTGCGACAATATTTCAAGTTTTTCTGCATCCGTTAAAGGGACTTTAATCTGAATAGTCTTAGTGATATTTTTCATTTATTCTCCTTTAAATTTTAACTTCCTCTTCTCCCTTCCATTCCACTTTAAGTTGTTTAATTTCCTGATTCAAATTGTGTAATTTTTCACCGCATACCCTTAATACTTTAATAAGTTTATCAAAAGTTGCTTCATCTACAAAATCACCCAACTTAAAGGCATAATTATCATCTTCTTTATTGGAAATATTAACAAACACAAGATTATCTTCCATATAACAATATGGATACTTGTCAAAATATTTATGAGGTAACTCATATTCTTTATAACATTCAAAAGAGAGTAATTTATAATATTTTTCCCCTCTATCAATAACCTTTTTAACTTTCAATTTCAAAACCTTAGCCTGCATATCAACTCCTTATATCTTCATTCCGCAACTTTTACGTGCCTTTTCAACCTCTTTACTTAGTTCTTTTTTATGTTCTTTAAGTCTAGGACACCATTCTAAGATACCATTGACTTGTGATTCAGTATCTACATATTCTTTGCAAATTTCCTCTTTCATATTGATTATCTTAAATATTTGCCCTAAGACTATCTTATTATTAAACGCTTTTTCTGATAGATTATCTACTAACTGACAAAGAGTTTTACGTTTCTCTATGATAGATACATCTTTATCTGTCATAATTGGTAATATAGACCTTGATAAATTACCAAACTCACTTAATGCAGAAAAACTTGTAAATAAATCCTTTATACCCATTTACTTTTCCTATTTTTATTCAGTTATCTTTTTCTACTCTCGTATAAATATGCCCAAAACACTATAATTGCAGTAAGAGCTAAAATAAAGACTAACCCTGTTATCATTCAAAGAACACTTAAAAATCCTTATTATATTTTTAATGGTATTGCATCATTAGGTAAATGAGGATAAAATATTATCCTTCTTTACTAACTAATTGTTCGTGTATTTTTTTAATATCCTCTCTAGCAACATTTAATTCATTATCAGGTACAGACACCCACATTAATATCCATGTATGTGAACCACCACCCATAGGAAAAGTATATTCATGCCCATATTCATCTTTAAATCTTAGATACGCTCCATTGCTTCTCCACCATCTTTCATTAAGATCACGATAGAGAAGCATTACATCATTATTAGCTAGAAACACTTTAAACCATTTTTTCTTTTTTGAGCCAAACGTAACCCAAATAGCTAACAATAAAATAACAATTCCTAAGACTATTAATACCGTTGTATTACTCATAAAGCTTAACACCTCTTATTCTTATTATTATGACTTACTTTCATTTTCCTCAAAGTAAAACGTTTTTGCACAAGTCTGGCATTTATATCTCTTGCGTAATCCCTTTTTTACTGTATTTACTTTACCATGACTTACAATGTGTGTAGATTTACAATCTTCGTATGGGCATACTTTAATTTTCACTTCCATATATACATATTACCATCCTTTTTAAAATTAGTCAATACCCTTTTCAGGCTTTTCTAAAAATTGTCTATCTTTTTGTTGGGCTTTTGATCTACGTATATTCCGTTTCTTCCAAATCATATCACCCATAGCAATAGCATTATTATACGGATTACCTTGACCATAGATTGAAGGTTGTGGCTCTAATTTTATACTTTCAATATCCCCTAATACATCTGAATATTTTACTTTCCGGCAATTTATTACTTTACCATATTTACGCCCTGCTTCTATCGCTTGTTTTGGTCTATTCCGTTCAAAATGAAAAATCTTTTCTATCTCATGGCTTATTCGTTTCCCATACTTAGAATAATACTCAAATGGTTGACCTTTAATTTGAACCCGCACTTCATAGACACTAACATTTGTTCCCATTTTAAAATCTCCACATACTTTTTTTCAATCTACGCCGGACTTTTAGCCACTTTGGAGACTTGCATTTAATATTCACTTTTGCTTCACCAATAGTAATAAAATCCTTTTGTTTCTTATTGTTGTCCGATAGAGGGCTTTTCATACCATTTAACTGTTTTTTCATTATTAATACCCCCTTTACTTTTTAAATAGCGTAGTAATTTTAATTTCTTCTGTTGAGATAATCCGTTCCAAATTCTTCTTCTATTTTTATCTCGTTCAATCTCTTTTAGATAGTTCTGTAAACCTTCCTTAGTAATATATACTGATAACTCTTTATCTATTAATTCTTTAATAGATTTTTCATTGACAGACTTATTAGCAACCTTCTTTTTCTTTTTAAATAAATTAAACTTTGGATTAATCCACATAATTTAATCCCCTATAAACAAAAAAGACGATAAAGGTTTTAAGCCCTTACCGCCTCTCGTTTTCGATTCAGCGCAACTAATTTAAAATTTACTTTAGCATGGTTTTATTATATATGTATGTATAATAAAAGTCAATCCTATTTAGGTTCAACATAAACATTATTCACTTGGTTAGTTTTTATAAACCACTCGTACATTTTTCTTATACCTTCATTCCAATCTACTTTTGCTTTCCAACCTACTTCATTAAACATCTTACGTGCAGAAACTTGCTCTTTATGAGTTTGTCCGATTCTTTGTGGTATATGAATAATCTCTGATCGTGACTTTGTAATCTCTTTTATACTTTCCGCCATTTGGTTAGCAGATACTTCTTCTTCCGATGTTAAATTCCAGATTTGATTAAATTTTCCAGACTTATACAACGCTTCGATAGCATCTATTAAATCTGTTATATACGTTAATGTCCGTGTTTGATTTCCGTCACCATGTATTGTAATTGGCTTATTAGTTAATGCTTGTCTTAAAAATATATGAGTACCTAAAGCTGGTCTAGTACCTTCTCCATAGATTGTCGCAAACCGCATCATATTATATTGTAGTCCATACGTATAATAAAAACCCTTAATTATACTTTCACCTGCTAACTTTGAACAAGCATAGATTTCAGACGGATTAGGTAACGATAATTCAGTAGACGGATGCACTTTTTGATTTCCGTAAGTACACATCGTACTCGCAAAATTCAACTTTGCATTAAATTTACTACACGCATAAGCTACATTCCATGTTCCTCTAATATTTATTTCCATTGTCTCTATTGGGTGTACTCTAGCCCAATTTAAATCAGCAACCGCCGCTAAATGGAATACAGCATCTTTACCTTTAACTGCTTTACATACTTGTTCCAATTTCCGTAAGTCTTGACCATCTACCACATCAAAACTTTCTACTTGATTATCCTTAGATAACCTTTCTATTAACTTTGACCCAATAAAACCTTTCCCACCAGTAACTAAAATTTTACTCATTCCTTATTGGTAACCTCCTTAAATATATCCTCATATTGTTCTACTATTTTGTCCCATGAAAACTTATCTTTTATTTTATTTAAAGCAGTAACTCCTAATTTTCTAGCCTTTCTATAATCATTCATAATACCTAGCAATTCTATAACTAATTGGTCTATATCATGTGGTTTATAAATTATACCTGAAACTCCATGCTCTATAATTTCACTTGTACCACCTACATCAGTTGCGATTATTGGTTTACCTAAACTTGCCGCTTCCATAACAGAAGTAGGCAAACCTTCAGAATAAGACGGATTAACAAATATATGCGATTTAGATAAAATTCTTATAACTTCTTTGGGCTCTTTTGTCCCTAAAAATATTATATTATTTCTACATATCGTGGCATTAGCCTGTTCTTCAAGTTTTTCTCTATAATCACCATTCCCTACTATGGATAATTTTATATCTTTTCTTTGCTTGTAACATCTTTCAAAAGCTGTAATTAAATCTTGTACTCCTTTTGCATAAATCAATCTTCCCACAAAGCAAATATCGTAAACTGTATCGTCATAGTCTAAATATATTTCAATTCCGTTATATATTACTTCTTTATAAACTCCTACGCCTATATGCTCTATAAAATCACAAGCAGCCTTTGAAACTCCAATATTATATTTAGCATATTTTATAATCCTACTACCTATTGAATGATCGTAATAATGAGATATAAAATTTACTAACTTATTGCTCATTACACTATGATAAGAACCACGTTCTACATGGATTAAAGGTAATTTATACTTTCTGGCAAAAAGATAACCAATAAAGGAAGTTACAAAAAATCGGGTCTGTGTTATAACTATATCTGGTAAATTATCCTTAGTACGAAGAAGCCTAAAAAGATATCTCGATGGTTTAGGTATCGGAAAATTACCATTAAGCAAATTCCATGCTGGCAATCTAATAATCTTTATTCCGTCTATTTCTTCAAATACTTTTACTTTTTCCGTATTACAAGTTACAACTGTAACCTTATAACCTTTTTGTACTAAGCGTTTAGATAACTCATGTACGTTTTTTATATATCCACCTACGTGTGGAATAAAGTATCCAGCAAAAATCAATATATTCAATCTACCTTTCTCCGAACCAAACATCATCCCATATTTGCAAGGCAAAAAGATTCCAGATTACGTTTGCAGGACTTACAGATAATATATTGGATTTTTTAAGTTTATCATCTTTAATATAACTCACTATTTTATTTAAAGATTCCTTTTTACAAATTTCTTTTAATAACGTACCGTTACTTAGCCTATCAACTACCATCCCTTTTAAATCACTACTTAACCATTCTGTTATTGGCGTACCAAACCCTTGTTTTTTTCGCCAAACTATTTCAGATGGTAATAAATCTTCAACTGCTTTACGAAAAATATACTTATCTTTTTTTAACTTTGGGTCTATACTAAAAGCGTATTGAATAATCTCTTTATCTAATAGGGGTAACCTTTCTTCAATGGCAAACGCCATTGTCCCTTTATCTGCTTTCATTAAAAACTTTTCTGGTAGTAAATTCAAGCAATCCATAGCCAACATCTGATTATAATTATTCTTTATATCTTTATATAATATAGGATTAACTTTAATTACTGAATTCATTAGCCATTTACAATTCTGTGTACTCATAGCAGTAGTAGGGTATAATTGCAAATTATATAAACCATCTTGAAACAGGAATAAAGCCATACGGCTTAATCCATAATATTTATTAGTTACATCACCCTGTATATATCGCCATATACTTCCACACCAGAATTTTTTAAATGGTATTGAATTCATTAACGGTATTAGTTTAGCATAGTGATACCAGGGATAACCACCAAATATTTCATCACCACCTTCACCTGCTAATACTACATTCACGTAATGTTTAGCTTCTTTAGCTAGATAATAGTTATTTATAGTCGCCGCTTCTCCCAACGGCTCATCATAATGCCATGTTATTTTTTTAATATCTTCTTGTACCATTTTAGATGTAATCTCTATTTCATGGTAGATAGTACTTAGATATTTACTAACTAATTTCGCATATTGTGATTCCGACTTAGTTTTAAAAGTTGCTGTAAACGTATGCAAATCACCCTGATAATACTTACGATATAATGCTATAATTGCCGATGAATCTATACCACCTGAAAGAAACGCACCAACTGGAACATCAGAACGCAATCTCAACTTAACTGATTCTTCTAATAATTCTCTAAGACTTTCACCTTGATTATTTATATTCTCTTTAATAGTCCAATATTTTCTTTCTTTAAAACCATCAGGATTGATTATCATAATATGTCCAGCAGGTAATTTATGGACACCCTTAAACATTGTTTCAATTCCGATTGTATACTGATATATAAGATATGCTGGAATTAAATCATAGTTAATCTCTTTAGACACATTTGCTTCAAATAATGCTTTAATCTCAGAAGCAAAAACTAATCTATCTTTATCTTGATAATAATACAAAGGCTTTTTACCGATAGGGTCACGTACTAGGATTAACTTAGATTGCTTTTTATCATATAAGGCAATAGCAAACATACCCCTTATTTTTTCTACAAATCTTTCTCCATATTCTTCGTAACTATGCAAAATTACTTCACTATCTGAATTTGATTTAAAAATATGCCCTTTGGATTTTAGGAGTTCTCTTAACTCTATATAGTTATAGATTTCACCATTTACTACTAAATAAACAGTTTCATCTTCATTTATCATGGGCTGATTACCATTTAAAGATAGGTCTATAATTGATAACCTTTGATGCCCTAAAGCTACCTTATCATCAATATAAGAACCCCTACCATTATCTCCACGATGCCTTAAACTTAACATCATATCGAATATTTTATACTTATCGCCATCGCCAAATATCCCGCAAATGCCACACACTATTTTATACCCAATCCTTTGACACCTTTTATTGTGTCATCTAACATACGATAGGAAACTTTTACATCTCTTAATCCAGCTTGTTTAAACCAATCCTCAATTTCATGTAAATCATAATATTTTGCAGATGGAGCGGAAAAAACATCAAACGCATCATTCCACTTTGTTTTAAAGGGAAAAACTGCATAATAACTGAATATAGGTAACTTTAATCTATTCGTTATCTCTACTAATAAAGCGATAGGTAATACTGAACAATAAAGTATCCTATGAGGAATTAAAGTAGTAATTTTTCTCAATGGCTCATAAATATATTGAGCTAATTTATTATTTTTCTTACCATATACCCAAATAGAGATAGTCCCATTTTCTTTAAGCAAAGAAACTAATTTACTAAAACCTTCCTGTGGGTCTGGTAAATGATGCAACACTCCAATACAGAATATATAGTCAAACTTTTGTGGATAGCTGAAATTATACATATCACTTTGTAAAACTTCCGCATTTAAACCTTTTAAATTTCCCGATGCTACTCTAACCACTTCTTTACTCAAATCAAATGCTACTACTTTAGCACCATACTTTGCCGCAAAATATGAATGCCTACCAGCACCACAACCAGCATCTAAAACTAACTTATCTTTAAAGAACTCTTTATCTATCGGGCTAATATAACTTAAAAAGTTTGCTTCGTATGAATCAAAAATATCTTTGAATTTAGCCCATTCAAATCCAAAACTAGATGCTGTTTTCTCTTTTAGTAGTATAGCTTCTTTATCACACTTTCCCATGTATATCCTCTAGCTTTTTCTTTATTAGATTTAGATATAAAATTAATTACACTATCATCAGCGTTTAGTAAATTTTCTATTGCTTTCGCAGTTGATAAATAATCATTAGGCTTTGTAAGTAAACCATTTATACCGTTTTTTATAATTTCAGGAATACCGCAAATATCAGGAGCAACTATTGGTAATCCGCAAGCCAATCCCTCTAAAATACTTACTGGAAACCCCTCCGACAAACTAGTATTAACTAACACATCAGCACAAGCCATATATAAAGGTACGTCATTATTATTTACGTTCCCTACAAATCTTACATTCCCATTCAATGCTAAATGCTTTAAATACTTTAATTGATCTCCATCGCCAACTAAAACAAAAAGGGCATCTTTAATTTTTAAATTTGCTACTTTAACAAAGTTAGCAAGATTTTTTTCTACTCTACATCTACCAACTGACATAACTATTTTTTTATCTTGTGGAAAACCTAATTTTGTACGAGCTTCTTTTTTGTCAATTCGATTAAATAATTCTACGTTAATACCATTTGGTATAACCTCAACATCTCGATTGACATATTTTAAAATCTCTATTTTTTGATGTTCTGTCTGAGCTATTACTCGCATAGCACCACTAAATAATAACTTCCTAACCCGTATACACATAAAATAGTTTCTATAAATTCCACCACGCTCATAAAGAAGATAAGGCGTACCAGTCATTTGCTTATAAATGAAAGCACTAGGACAAACGTAAATAGCCTGCGAATGTACTAAATCTGGTTTAATTTTATGTAACGTCCTTATCGCATCTGGTATAAAAAATATAGCATGAGCATAATGTGGCGGTATAGTTTTTACTCTATGTATTTCAAAATTATCCTCTAACTGTTTATATAAAACTTGCCCTTCATTTGAACCATCCGCTGCAATCACATGAACATCATGTCCAGCTTTAGCGGCATATTCCGCAATCTTTATAGTTGATATTTCTGTCCCACCATTATAAATAGGCGGTAAACCACCAACTAAAATCGCTATTCTCAATAATCTATCTCCGCAACATATTTAAAATTAATATTTTTATGTTTAACGATATACCTTAATAAACTATCCATTACGCCTACATAATACTTATCAATCATACAAGGTGAATGCAAACAAATATGGAATAAAGGAACTTTCCGTAAGTAGTACTCTAAAAATCCTAATTTCAGCCAATCTACTCCATATGTTCTAGCGACTTCTGGATTAACACTACCACCCTTAATCAATTGTGAAATAGGGATTATAAGTAAAGGTTGATTTCCAGCAATCTGATAATCATATTCACTTGGATAATATGGTAAACAAATTCTAGGTAACTTTGACCAATCAAAATGTGAGGCTTTTTGTCCAGCCATAGCAGAACAATCCCTATTCATACCATTACCTATCATAGCTTTAACTGTATCATTATTAATTGACCATCTACCTGCTAGAAATGTTTGCGGTACTACACCTAACGTTTTAATTATGTGTTTTTTCCCCTCTCGTATCATTAAGAATTGTTCACCATAAGAATAATCTCTTAATACAGTAGAATAAGATGATTGCTCACAGTTATTTTTTAAATAAATATCCCCTACATGATACTGGTATCCATCTGTACTAAATTTTTCCCAACCAGGATGAATATGCAAGGCAACTTCACAATCTAGTTTTTTAGGAAAATCCGTTACAGTTTCAGGACAAATAGCATATGTAACTTTTGCACCATATTTTTTAGCAATCATATCCAGATTTTTTACGCCATCAATTACGCCTATTGGATTTTTAGTAAAGATTACTTTTTTATTACGTACATCACCATATTCTGTATGGCAAACAATAATTACATCCACTACATTATCCTTATACCTTCTGAAAGCATACCTTGTTTTATTTTTTCAATAGCCCTCGTAAAAGTAATTACTCTCTGATAATCTTTCATTGTCCGATTAAATCCAGCAACAGCAATCTCTTTTCTTTCCTTATCATGTTCAAGATAATATCTGATTAACTCTATGGCTTCATTAGTCGTATCATATCCTATAACTTCTTTGTCTAATTCAAATACTTGATTTAATCCGCCGGCATTATCACAAACCTGCATTACACCATTTGCCGGAAGATGGAATAATCTTTGATTACCTACGCCGAAAGTCAAAGGCATATTTATACCAATCTTTGCTCGATGATATAAAGGTATTAAATCCTGAATTGGTAATTTTTTAGTAATCCAAAGTCCACTAATTAAACTACGCCATAAAGCATCTATATCTTTATTGAATACTACACCCGATAAAATATCCATCCATCTCCAGCCTCGCCCATAAACTTGCATTTGCGGAAAAGCCTGTTTAATCTTTGCTAATCGCCCAACTTTTACTCCTGAATAACCCACATAGACTAAATCAATATCTCTTTCTTTAGTATAAATATCGTCTGCTTTAAAAGATATATCATAATTATTTTGATTAACTCCATGCAACCATCTGTCTACTCTTTTAGCTCCCCATTCTAAAAACTTTTCAGTTATTAGTTTATCCTTATCAAAGTAAACACCCCATGAGAAACAGTGATCGAACGCATGAACATAAGGCTTTGAGCATCTATTTGAACTATCAGGGTCATCACCTGAAATTAAAACTGTGTAAATATTTTTTAATGATTTAATAAATTCAGGATGATAAACATTGGTATAATTTACGATTAAAACATCGTGTGTCTGTAATAATCCCCTAACCTTATCATAAAAATTAAACAGTGCCTTATCTTTATTAACATATAATCTATCTAAATCCTTAAACTGTAATACTCTATTAATTCCCAATTCGTGATAATGATTTAAAGACGTAATATCAAATCCAGCGTTTTTCCACTCTTTTAAATCCTGCTTAATAGCTGGTATTTCAATATTGCCAACACCCCAACTGTATAATATCTTCACTTGCAACACTCCATATTTAAACTCATTAAAGTCCCTTTTTCGTAATCCTCTTTTGGTACTTCATTAATTTTGGGTATATACGCTCTTGAAAAATCGTCATAACCTTTAGGTAATACTTCTCGCCAATCGTATCTATGAATATTCTTAAATCCTGCATTGATTAAAAGTTTTGACAGATAGGTATAATCAAACGCTATCCCATGTTTATTCCCTTCATAAGTTTGACCGCCGACTAATAAACCTAACAAGTATTCTAAATTTTTATTCTTAAGATAAACTTCTACTATCTTTTCAAAATCTGATACGGCTACCCTTAAAATTCCATCTACTTTTAAAACTCTATACCACTCTTTCAAAATACCTTCCACTGTATTCCGATCAAAGTGATCTAATATATGACAAGCATAAATTAAACTTACTGAATTATCATTAAACATGTCTAATTTATCTGCCGATGTTATATAATTTACATGTGTAAATTTACGTATATCTATATGAATAAAACCTTGCAAATATTTTTCTCCGCAACCGACATGCAGTTTAATTTCATTTTCCACTATTCCCCTACCTTTTTCAGAATAAATGCCTGAATAGGTGAATAATTACCTTGTGGTGATAAAAAAGAGAAGTATTTTACAAACTCTGAATTCCTTATGAATTTCCCATTTTTTGTTATTGCTTCATGTAATACCCGACTTATAAAATAATGCGAACTAAGAAAATTATACGGAAATAAATCACCCCAATTTGAATTTATAATAGTAAATTTATCCTTTATCTCGTTCATAAATTGTTCTTTATTAAAATATTTATTATGATATGCTTCCTTTAAAGGAACTAAACCAATTTCTTCTCTAGCCTTATTATAATTTTGTAATCCATCAGTAAAACACTCTATCATTAAATAATACCCACCTAATTTCAATACTCGATATATTTCACTTAGTGCTTTTTTCTGTTCTTCCCAATCTAAAATATTAATTAGGCATCTTTCTGTATAAACTAAATCAAAGTTATTATTACCAATAAGTAATTGTCTTACATCATTTTTTTGTATATCACAATTAGGTAAGTTTATCTTTTTAGCGATATATAGTAATTCATCAACAAAATCTGTGCCATAAAATTTAATAGATGGATACTTTTGCCCAACTATATTTAAAGTGTATCCATTCCCACAACCTAAATCTAAGACTCTTTGGGGATTACTGATTTTAATAAATTCAGATATAAACTCAACCTCTTTTTGTAACACTATTTTGTCTTTCATAGTCGAATTATTTAAACCATCGAGAAAGACAGACTCTTTTTGATAATGTTCTTTCACTATGTCATCTTGCATTTTTTTGAAACTCCGCTATATTATCGCAAGTATAATCTATTTGATCGTCTGTTAATCCTACCCATGATGGTAAAGATAAACCATGCTCATACGCCCATATACTATTCTGGAATAAGCCATCTTTAAGTTTCATATATTCATAACAAGGTTGTTTATGTAACGGATAGAAAAACCTCATTGATTCTATACTCTTTGATTTAAGATATTCTGCTAGTTTTTGAGGATTACTAACTAATATATTAATTCTAAACGGTACATTACAACAATTCCGGTCATGGTACGGAATATTTACTATTCCTTTTAAGTTATCATAATATCGGGCTTCCATTTCCTTTTTACGTTTAATTATAAAATCCAGTTTTTTTAGTTGACCTAAACCGATTGCCGCATGTAAATCGCTCATGCGAAAATTATAACCAATAGATTCATGCAGATAAACTCCACGCTTACGCCGCCCTTGATGTTTCAACATTAAGGCTTTATCCGCTATATCTGGATTACCAGTTACTACCATACCACCTTCACTTGTGGTTATAACTTTATCGGAATAAAATGAAAATATACCTACATCGCCTAAAGCCCCTACAGGATAATTGCAATACGTTACACCTATACCTTGTGCGGCATCTTCTATAACTCTTAAATGATTATCTAAAGCAAAATTTAATACCTTTCGCATATCCGCAGATTGTCCAAAAATGTGAACTGGCATAATCGCTTTTGTTTTTTTAGTTAATACTTTTTTAGCACTTAAAACATCTATATTAAAAGTCTGTTTATCTACATCACAGAATATAGGCTTTGCTCCTGCTAAAATTACAGCATTAGCACTTGCAATAAAAGTAAAATCCGGTACTATAACTTCATCACCTTTTTTGATTCCAATACCTACCAATGCCATAAATAAAGCCATAGTACCATTTGAACTAGCTATCGCATATTTGCATTGGGCTAATTCTGCAATTTTCTTTTCAAATTCCTGTACTTTTTTACCACCTGTAATCCAATTATCCTTGATGGTTTCAAGTAATAATTCAGATTCTTCTTGTCCTAAATAAGGCTTAATAATCGGTATATATTCCATGACTTAACCTCCAAAAGAATTTATTCGCCAACTAATATTTTATCGTCTACTTTATTTGTATATTCGCCCATCTTAATCTCAATCATTAATGTATCTTCTTTAAGTATTTCATAACCATGCCCACCATTATATAAAGCACAAAACATATTAGTTGATAAAACAATCTTATCAATTAATTTTTGCTCAATATTATAAAGTTTAACTAACACTTTTCCTCTAAGCACTAAATGAAACTCATTTGAAATAGATTTACATTGTCTATTCCTTATCTTATGGATATGGTCTTTTATCTTTTCTTTATTCATACGTAATACGCCTAACTGCATTGGTAAGTTTGGTTCTGTTATAAAATTATTCCCCCAACCCGCATCTTCAAATGAACCAACTATCGCAATCAAAGTACCATTATCTGTTATTCTTTTTATCAATCTCTAAACCTCTATTTTACTTCAACTTTTATTTGTGTTTTCTCTAATTTTGCGGCTTCTTCAGGCCAACATTGTTTAAACAAACTACAATCATCAAAAACGCAACAAAATTCATCTGACTTTAAACACATAGCAATTACATTAGAATATTTTTTATCCATCTTACTTAACTCCATTCTTTTTATTTTCTTGATATAGTTTGAATTCTTCTTCTTCCATAGCTTTATTAACCATTAAATCTATAAGTTGATCGAAATTTATTTCCGGTTTCCAACCTAATACCGTTCTGGCTTTGGTCGAATCACCTAAAAGACTGGGAACTTCATTTGGTCTGAGATATTGTTCATCAAATACTACGTAGTCATAAAAATTCAAGTCTAACTTCTTAAATACCCTTTCTGCAAATTCTCTAACCGTATGTTGTTCACCTGTCGCTATTACAAAATCATCTGGCTTATTATGTTCTATGATTTTAATTATTGCCTTACAATTATGAACTAATATTCCATATGCGAAATAATTATTATTTTTTTCAGTTTCAATATTATATACATCAACACTCATATTTTTTTTCTCTATATTTAACACAGTAACTACTTCAATGGATGGATTAAATAAAAATGTTTCTAATTTATTTCTTACTATATTTTCATCTTTTAATTCGTGTTCCCATATAACTAAACAATCAAAACCATATTGTTTATAAATAGTTTTCTTCCTATTCGGATTTTCTCCTTTATGCCAATAATCACCAAATAATTCAATTAATTTCTTCTTACCATTTATATTAGTAAAATCTGGATTAAATCCATGAATAACCACTTCCCCATTACCAGTATATTTAAATTCATTAGGGCATACTTCATTTAAAATATTCATTAATTTAGTTTCTGCTTTATTGGGACTAATATTATTTGCCATCATCGTATTATGCACAACTTTATTTCTATATTCATCATCCTGCCACAACCTTTTAGAAGTTATCCTAGATACACAAGACCTACAAAAATGCGCATCATAATAGCCAGAATTTTTCCCTAATATTTTCCCACATATTTCGCAATTATTTCTAATTAAAGTCTTGCCATATTTATAATTACCATTATTTTTACCACCACGTATTTGGCATCTTTTTTCTTTATTTTTTGGGTCACTCACATATCTTTCATGCATACTTTTACTTCTTTTAGCCAATATTTCCTCTGCTCTTTCACCATACATTTCATTATAAGTTTTACCTCTCCTAAAATTACCAATCCTTTGTTTACGTTTATCATCCATTAATAATTTATTATTATTAATATTCCATAGCCTCTGAGTTAATCCACATGACAATTTCTGAATAACTTTATCCCCAATATGTAAATTTCCTACTTCTACCCATTCTAATTTACCTTGTTTAATCACACCTATAGGATGGTTATCCGTAATATCAAGATAATTACCATTGGAAAATGTTACCTTTACAATATCATTAACTTTCCGTTTCATAATATTTATAATCTTGTCAAATTCTTTATTCCCATTACTCTCGTTATAACTTAAAACCCAATCACCCACACCTAAATCTTTAATTTGTTTTTGCCCTATTTTATGATACGATCTATCAGGGTTTTGGATTAATACTTTAGTTTCGCCTAAAACACAATAATCTTTGGCATGTCCCCAATCACGTTTCGCTTCAATATTCCCTAAACGAATTGATTCACTTACTCCTAACTTTATCTTTGCCGCACCATGACATATTTTTTGTTCTACAAAATTTATACCTCGTCTTTCTCCGCTATGATTAAATAAAATTCCATTACAAGCAAACATTCCATAACCAGTACGATAAACTCGCATCATGTTATAAGCAAATAGTTTACTGCAACCATAAGGACTTTGTGGCAACATAGGTGTATCCTCATTTTGCGGAGGTGGACTACTACCAAACATTTCAGAACTTGAAGCCTGATACATACGTACTTCCTTCATATCTAAAGACCTTAATGCTTCTAATATTCTTAAGGGTGCTAAACCCGTAACTTGTGCTGTATATTCCGGTATATCAAATGAAATACGTACATGAGACATTGACCCAATATTAAAAATCATATCCGGCTTTACTTTCATTAAAATTCTAACGATTGAATTTGTATCCGCTAAATCGCCATACAAGTTTTCAATCTCATTTAATATATGTTCAATACGAACCGTAGATATTGAACTTGTCCGTCTTTGTAATCCGTAAACTTTTATACCCTTGTCTAAAAGTAATTCCGCTAAGTAACTTGAGTCCTGACCTGTAATACCAGTTATAAGTGCCTTCGTCATTCTTTACTCCTAATTAATTTTTTACTAGACAACTAATTTCGCTATTATTCCAGACTTCTTTGTAACCCTGTGTCTTTGCTACTTCTATCGGATTATAATTTAACCTATATATTGATCCACTACCAAAACCAAAAGGCTCTTTATATAAAGCATTCCTTAGTAATAATACATCAGCCTTACAACCGATGAAATTACCATTGATTATATAATCCTCTAAATATTCCAGATAACCTTGATAATAAGAACCAATATAACTTAAAAATATCGGGTCTGAACCAATAATCTTAGGATTATAGGATTTTGCAACTTGTAACCCTTCCATTTCATTTTCCGTGAAAGCATACCTTACAATTAAATTTTCTGAAACACTTCTATTACTTAAATTTGATGGTAAACCAATAGTAGATAGAAAAACTATCACACTAAATAAACACGCTACTAATGATATAGAAACCCACTTTTTAATTATAGCTAATCTAATTAACGCTAAGGCTAAAGGTAAACTCATAAAAGCTTCTGCCAAATACCACCATCTATGTTCCAGTAAAGTAATCCCCAATAACGGCGGTATTAAACCAATAATCAAAGCTCCAATAGAAAAAACCACCCATGAGATATGTAAACTGGAATATTTCAACATAATAAAAATACCAATCAAAGCAAGTCCAAAATATAGAAACATTCCCATGCTATCTAATATCATTTCACCTGACATACCACTTAAATAATTATGAGCAACGTTTATTGGGTTATTTATAATTACAGGCGATGACGCTATATTTAATGGCGTAGAACCAACTAAAGTTTGAGTTATAGATGGAACATTATTTTGTATTTGAGTATGACTAAACGATGAAGTTAATTGTTGGGCATTAACACACGATAAAATATTTATATACGAAAATCTATACCATGCAAACAATGATACGATTACCGCAGTAGGAAAACCTACATTATATATCAAATTAATTCTTTTAGTTTTTATCAAGTCCAGAATACCTTTGATTACACTCATACAAATAATCACACCTATAACCCAAAGACTAACTATAACATGCGTAAAATAGGCTATAGGTAAACACGCTAACGATAACAACATAATCCAGTTTTTACCTGATTTATAAGCCTTAATAAATAGATAAGCAACAATCAAGCATAGAGATACACCTATTCCGTTTGGCGTAATCCATTCACTAAAGAAGATTACTATATTAGCATTGACCATCACTAAAGAAGCCAATAAACCTACTTTATTATTAAATAATTCCTTACCTATTAGATAAATAAAAACCATATTAAGTATTACTTGTAAACTTCCAACAAATATTAAAGAAGCCCATTTATAATCTAAACCGAATACATCTATTATCCATTTTAAATATAAGTGCATTAAAGAATAACTACCACCTAACACTGATATTCCTGTATAATAATTTGCGTTAGTACCGATTAAACTTGTAGTTATTGTCATATGAGTCCAAGGATCAATACCAATTAAACTATTAGAGAACATCAAATTATCAGTCCATGTATGAGTTAATCCGATAATACACGCTAAACCTAATAATATAAAAACCTGTTTTCTATTCGTTACATTTAAAATACTCACAAGCGCAAAACCTGAAGCAATCGCAATAAAAACGTAATATAATAACGGCTTCTCATACTGGTTAATACGTAACACAAAAGATAGTATAGCAGATACATAAGAGAATCCCGCCAATGATAAAAACAACCATGCGATAAAGTTATTCTTCTTATCCATTTCAATAGATAAATGTTTTCTTAGAATCAGCCAAACACCTACACAAACTATAGCTACAATATCCGCAACAATATAAGTAGGATTTATTCCCTTAATCAAAAACAAGGGAATAACCACAATTAAGCCTACTATACAAATTGAGGCTAAAATCACATCGTAGTTTTTAATTATTTTCAGATTCATCTAGTATTCTTTTTGCCTCTATTTTGGCTTTTTCATCTTGAATAACATAAGTTAAAATTACTTGTTCTAAGGCTTTTTGCCTTTTTAAAGACGGATTCTGGTCATAAAACATACCACGCCAATAATCTATAGTGGATTGCAAAACATATTTATGCTGTATCCACATAGCAGATAATATAATTATAATAATGAATAAGATAAAAGTTCCAATATTCAACCAGGGTATAAGATTCCTTATAATTCCTACAGTAGGTGTATTCCACGCTGCAATCGCACTAAACACAAAAGTTCCCATAGAAGCCCAACCCATTGCAGCACCTAGAAGTTGATTAAACGCACCTATAAAAGGAATATGCTTTTGTTTAAATATACCGCTTTTAACCATTAATCCGTCCTTCTTACTAAGTTCACTATTCTTTTACTAAGTTTATATTTCAATGAGTATATTTTAGAATAAACAAACCGATCAACAATTTTCCCACCAAAAGATTGTTTAAAGAAGTTTACTGCTAATGCGTCTTTAACTTCATTTCCAGCATAATAACCGCCAAAGTCAAATACTTTAATATTCCTATCCTTTGCATATTTTATTGCTTCCCATATTAAAGCCCTATTTGCACAACCAATTATAGGATTGTTCGACTCTAATCTTTTTGATGCCCCAATTATCCAGCGAATATTATTTTTATCTTCAAGATACACTTGACCAGCAATTAATTCATCTTGAATATATGCTGTAAATAACGTCCCATAATCTTTTATATATTCGTCATCGAAAGTTCTCTGTAATCGTTTTAACTTACGGAATGAACGATCTAAATCGCAATATTTACTATAATCTTGATTTATTTGTATTTTAACTCCATCTCGTCCTGCTCTCTTTATTTCATAGCGACAAGATTTTTTACTAAATCCATCCCAAATTATATCTAAACTCTGAATTAAATCTATAGTTAAAGTCTGTGATTTTACACAATTAAAACCATCTAAATTAAAATTATCCTTATTCGTTATAAACGATACACTATGACAATCTTTCACATCAAAAATATTATCACTAAACCAAATTTCCTTAATCTTAAATAACCCTATTTTTCTATCTGTAACCAACAATCCGTTTCTCTCTACACTTTTTAGAAACTACAAGCATATCAGAATAAAAAGTATCTGAAAATTTAGGCTGATATATTCTAAAACATAAATTTATAAACACATTCAAACAAAGAATAAGACCATAAATTAATTTCGTTATTAACACTGGAAATGGCTGAAAATTTATCATTCCTAAATCCAGCCAACGATAATACGTAGATTGAATAATATTCAAACCCGACTGATTATGATAAGTTTTTAAATCTTCCAAATCCATACAAACAGTACCGTCAATAATCTTCCGGCTGATTTTCTCTTGTAATTTTCCCCAAATACTTTTTAAATGAGGTACAGTAGTTATCATTATTCCATCTAACTTTAAATATTCCTTAAAAACTGCCAGTATTTCATCAGGCTTTTCAAAATGTTCGATTACTCCATGTGAATATACAATATCAAACTTATTCTTAAAACCATCTGGTATATCCATAAAATCACAACATATCAATCCGTTACTATCTAATCCTCGTTTGAATAGTTTATACTTTGCTGAATTTAACCGTTCTTCTGAAAAATCTATACCATATACCTGAAAATCATATTTTTTAGCCCAATATGCCAACCAATATGAATCCCCACAACCCATTTCAATTATTTGTCCGCCTCTTTTAGATTCCATAAACTCATGTAATAATTCGGGGAGTTCATAATCTAAACGAGTAATAAACGAATTGGGATAATCTTTACCGCCTAAAGCATAATTCTTATTCCAGAATTCTCTATCAGTTAAAAACATCTTTTACCCCTTATAGCAATAGGATATGGCATTTTTTTAATATCTATCATTCTTTGATCTTGAAACCATTTAGTTACTTCTCTATAACTATGTTTATGTTGATATTTAGGTGAATACCAATCGAATGTATCCAGAATACGCCATTCCTTATCCGGCATACGAGATAAAGGAATAACTGCCATAAAAATAAACCATAAAACAGGAATTTTAGTTAAAGAATAAAATGCATCTACATATCTACACAATTTATAAAGCAAAGTTTCAGATAACCGTGTTGAAATCGCCCTATAAATATATGACCTGAAATTATATATTTTCTGTATCAATCCCTCATTAGAATAAACCCAAATCGCTAAAATTCCGTTCTTCTTTAAAAAATGACAAAGACTATCAAACGCTCTTTTAGTATTTTCCGTATGATGTAAAACACCTAAACTAAATATTACATCAAAGGTACTATCTTTAAATGGAAGTTTCATTATATCCGCTTGTACTATATCCACGTTAGCGTAATAGCCTACATTATAAAAAGCATTATCTACGGAATACGACAAGTCTATTGCTATTACATAATCCGCATTTCTACGTGTAATTTCCGTATACCTGCCAATTCCACAACCAGCATCTAAAACAACTTTACCCTTTAATTCGTCTATACTTAAATTAGTCCTTTCGTAAAATATTTTTTCTGATATATTCAAACCTGAAACTGAATCTAACTGTGTTTCTCTATATTTTGACCATTGAAGTGAAAAATTATTCACATAACTATCTGTCTTTACAAATCGTGGTATATAATCCCTTATTGGATATTCCGCCTTACAATTCTCACACGCTAAAGAACCCTCTATAATTTCTCCATTAGTATATCGAGTGTTTTTTAATACTAATTGCCCTTTACATTCAGGACATACGATATAATTTAAAAGTCTTTCTTTCATTAACTTCTCTTTTTGACAACTATCGCCGGATTACCTACAGCAATCGAATATTCAGGTATATCTTTCGTAACTACTGATCCCGCCCCAATAACACAACCATCGCCTATATTCACGCCATCTAATATACAAGCATTAGCCCCAATCCAAACATCATCCCCTATTTTTATCCCCTTTGTTACTGGTATTTGTTTATTTATATCCGTTCCTAATTTTATTCCGTGATTACCAGGTACTATTGTTACCTTAGTTGCGATCAACGCATTATCCCCAATTTCCAATCCTCCATGACCATATAAAGTACAAAATGGATTTATTCCACAATTATTCCCGATTTTAATATACCCACCTTGTGCATCAATTAAAACAAACTGGCCGACATTTATATTATTCCCTAAGACTATACTAGGTTTATACTTCTCACTATACCCTAATAGCATCGAAAACTTATCAATCGTTACATTATTTCCTAACTGAATATTCTTACCAAATTTTACACAAGCACTACTTGATATAAAACAACGCCTACCAATCTGACTAAAAACCACTTTATAATAAGGATACTTTAGCCAACTAAATAATCGCCTACATAAATAATCCATCCCCCAACTAAAGATACCAATAATTGATTCTGATTGTAATAAAATATAAACCTTACGTTTTAGTTCACTAAGGTTAGTTTTCATTCACGACCCAAATAGTTATTTCGTCTTTTTTAAATATTTTGGCTTTATCTAATGAATATTCAGGAATAGTCCTATTTCCCCACCAATAATCAACGGAATCTGGTATAGTTTGAGAAGTCATAGGTTTACTACGTTTAATATATGGCAAGCTACCATCGCTATAAGTTTTATTTAAAAATGCCTGGTAGATATAAGGCTGGATTTCAGACGAACATGAAAAATAATCTCCGTTTAAACTATTTATATATTCAATAGCCTCTAAATCCACAGACTTAACTGCACTATTATAATGGCTATATGAATTAATTACTGGAATACTAAGACACACAACTATTAATGCTACAATCCAAATGGTTTTTTTAGTATTCAAACTTTTCATCACTATTCCTAAAAAAAGACACGTAAAAATGACAACGATAATCGCTAAATCAGTCGCAAACCTTGTAGCCCAATGCGTTATTTGCGTAAAAGATAAAACTGCAAAAACGCCAATAAGAACACATAACGTCCAAAATAAAATTTTCTCTTTATATTCCAATTTAATTTTTCTATACATCATATAAAGAACTGAGCAAAACAAAATCATACCTAACGGCACACCTAAAAATACAAACATAAATTCATCTAAAGGTGTAGCCGGTTGTTTAACTGTAATATATCCCATTGCAAAAATTACTAACGAATGGACTATTATAGCCAGCACCACTAAAATTACTGTCGGAATAATCCATTTCATTTTTTTAGTAGTAACTGCCTTGACCAAACACAATAACCCTAATGGTAAAAAAACTCCAACTGTAAGCAAGTCAAAAATTCCGCCAGTATCATACAAATTCAAAACAATAGAACTTACAAACATAGATAAGGGTATTGAGATTAGTCCAGCCTTCCAATTAATAATCTTAGTAATAAGTAAGCAAATAGAGATTCCGACTAACCATAAAGAGATAAAATTAAACCACATAAATTGAGTATTTATTGACCAGCCAAACAGATTATTTAACCAAATCATAGGATAGCTAATTAAATATTGCCCATAATAAAAGTTGTTGAAAATTTGCCCATTTTGCATTAATTTAAAAGTGTGTAAATGTACGGCTGTATCATCCCCATTATTCGGGTAAACATAGCCGTAGATTATCGGCGGTAACATTATAACTAATGTATATAAAATCAGAATCGTAATTATGATTTTATTTTTCATCTTCCAAATAGCTCAAGTTTTAATCGCCACTTAATCAACTGAAACATAGTATCTAAACCTTGTGATACTGGATTTGCTGTTGAATTATCTTTTAAATTTTGGTGATATAAACATACAATAGGAATTTCCGCAATTACAAAACCTGACTTTCTGATCTTTACTAATGTTTCTACAATAAAAGCATACCCTCGTTCTTCAATAGTTATTGATTCTAATAATTTACGACTATACGCCCTGAAACCACATTGAGCATCGCCTACTCTCATTGGATTACTGAATATATTATATGTAGCTGTAATTACACTTACACCTAATCTACGATAGATAGGGATAGTTTTATAATGCGTTAATCTATTACCCGACACAAAATCCGCTTGACCATTTAATATTGGTTCAACTAAGCCTTTAATATCTTTGGGATTATGTTGACCATCTCCATCTAAAGTTACAATAATATCTGCACCGTTTTTTAACGCTAATTTAATTCCTCTATTCGTATTACTTCCTACTCCACGAATATCAGACTTATTCAATACTACCAATGCACCAGCCTCTTGTGCTTCTTTAACAGTATTATCCGATGAATTATCATCTGCAACTATAACTTCATTTACATATCGCTTCGTATTAATCACTAAATCTCTTATATATTTTTCTTCACAATAGCAAGGCAAAACCGCTACGATTTTTTGCATTCGTTACCTTTCTTTTTCCGTTTAGCAAAGTTCGCTACAAAATAAACCAATGCCCAACCCATAACCCCATACAATAATACTCTTGAGATATTATGATTAGATAATAGAACGTAATTCCACTGCAAAATGCAGATGGAATTTGAAAGAATATCATAAGGAGCGTAAGGCTTCCAATGCCATTGAGGATTTTCAGCCGTTTGCTTTATAAGTTCTTCATCATAAATACTCACTAAACTAATATCGTGATTCGCATTTACTACTTCACTTCCAAATGTTGAAGGGTCTGTCCAAACTGTTGTCCAGACATTATCATTTAAAGTAACAATACTTCTAGCGGTTTCCATTGCCTGAACACTTAAATTTTTATTTGTACCTTTTATAAATTTTACCCCATCTTTGGTAAGTTGATTTAAGTATCCCTGACTAGGTAAAACGTCATAGCAAACTGGATAGATATGTTTATTATTATCCCTATTATATTGATAGATTGCTTCCCAATTTGCGACATAAACAGGCATGAATATTGCGCCATCAGGAATTTTATCAAATTCTTCATAGAATAGTTTTGACGCACTCATATTTTTATCTAATGTACGTCCAATATCGAAAAAGTTAAGGTTATATCCGCCAAATCCTACAAGTACGATTACAGTAACAATCGCCAATCGTACCATCTTTTTACCATGATGCTCTATAAGTTTATTCATACCCAAAGCAGTCACAATAGCTAAAAATGGAATTGCCAACATAGTATAGTCATATGTATTAAAATCTAGCTCTATGCAAAAAATAAAGACGGGTATGAAAGATAACCAGAACAACGGATTAGTATAAAACTTAGTTTTCCTGAAATAATACACAATCGGAATAATTGTTATTACACCTATACTAATCCCAACTAAACCTATAATATCGAAAATTCTCTTAGGTATATCCCAAATACTTAACTTACCGATTAAAAATCCGATAGTTGAAAGCGTATCCGTAACAAACGAGTAGATATTAACCAATATATGAGGCATATTAGAATTAACCATTGATGGGTCTGGCATCCACATATAAGGCGGTCTATTTGTTAAAGGAATATAGATATAGAATACCAAACAAAGTCCCATTATCAACCATGACTGCCAGCGTTTACGGAAATCTTTAAAAAACAATATCATGATTAAAGCGACAAAAAACGCTAGTAAATGTACCACACAACCCAAACCAATCATTAAAGCCATTAAATTCCAGCGTTTTGAAATTGCAAAATAAAAAGAACCAGATGCAAATAAACAGACTAAGGCATAAGTTTGAATGACAATACTCTGTGAGATTACTATTGCACTTGTGCCATAAACCAAAACACCTAATAAGGCATAAAGTTTTGCTTTAGTTGATTCACTAAGTAATTTCCGTATAGAAAGATAGATAAAAACGCAAGTTCCCATTGTACTCAAAACAGAAACTAAACCCATTCGCCATGCATCTGTACCTAAAGGAATTTGTAGAAATAAATGTGATATTAAAAGATACAATGGGGGGGAAGTATGAAATGAAGGATAAAGGTACTTTGCGCTGTAAGCATATCCGATAGAGTCCGCCGCTTTACACATATAAGTATAATCAGGACTCAAATCTATCATAAGGATAGCGAGAATAAAACCAAATACTATAAATTCTAACCAATATTGTCTGAAAAAGTTAATGTTTTTTACTTCTATCTGGTTCAAAACCACCCGCCTTCAATTTTATTTAGTCTACATAGAATAATTAATGAGTTTTTAACCAATCTCTAATTGAAGTCCAATTAAATTGAAAATGTTTGGGTGATAATCCCCTTTCTCTTAATCTTGCTAGCATAACCTTTTTTTCAGCTAAACCTACTTCTTGGTCTGTCTTACGATTTTCCGCTTCAAGATTTTCCGTTTCTTCTTCCAACTCATCTATAGATTTTTGTTTTTTCCCTAAAATTGAATCAAACAATCCCATTCATTCCTCCATATTTATTTTAGACTGTAACGCCTTCGTCACCTGCAATTATTTTTTTATTACGTAGTGACATTAAATCATAAGTAGTCGCACCTGTAGCATCACAAATATCTTGTTTATCTTTTGCTCCATTTTTCCGTAAATAGTATATTACACTCCATTTAGAATTATCTTTTGGCGGTCTGATATTATTAGATAAAGCATAACCTAAACGAGTTAATCTATAAATTTCCACTACTTAACGCCTCTTTTTGCTTTTCTCAATTTACCTCGCAAATACGTTTTATATTCCCCATAATCCATTTGCAACAATTCCTTTTTCATAGGCTTTTGCTCAACAGTTTTTTCTTCTTTATCTGCCATTGTTATTTCCTTTTGTTTCGATTTAATCTTCGATGTAATTCGGCTCTATATTCAGCACTTGTCATTTCTAAATTCTCCTTTGGTCTAAGTGGCATTTTATTGTATGCAACATATTGTCCATCGTTAAAGACATAGCCATTAGCTTCCATAGACCTAATTTTATTACGAGTAGATAATCCAACAAAAAATATAGCTACCATCGCTAATAAACTTCCATAATAAATAATATCGTAAACTAAACTACCTTGTGTTACACCTACTAACGGATTATCTTTACTATAAGCCCAGAACCCTAGCCACAGTAAAGAACTAATCGCATATAAGGCAAATTGCTTTTTCCAAAAAGCCAAAAAAGTCATTGCCAAAACTAACGCTAAAAATCCTATAAATGCCATACTTTTACCTCCATTAGAAGTAGTCGCATAATCTATACTATATACTGTATGTGTTGAACTATAACTCCATGCACTATAATAATAGGTTGATATATCACTATTGGAATCAGAATAAGTAGCACCAGCACCATTATAAATTAATGTACCATCTGTAATTGAAGTCGGATAACTTGAAGTTCCCCTCAAAATATAAGTTGATGTTGCACTTGCATCTTTTATCCAAGATAAGTCTATATTATTCCCATTTATAGTTGAGGTAAAATTAGTAGGTGCAAGCAATAAAAAGAGCAAATATCCTCTATCAGATGTAGATGTAGCTTGTACTGCACCAGTAGCATCTAATACACATTGATAATATCTACCATCTGGTTCAATAACTCCCCCCATATCATCATATGGATTTGTAGTTGCGGCAACAATATTAGAATAAGCAGCATCAGCATCAGCAGCACTACGTTGCCATTGATATGTTAAAACACCATGCCCTCTATATCCTATATCTGTAGCACTATCAGCACTATCACCAGTAACATTTGAAGCTACTACTTTATAAGAATAACTTGTACCATCTGCAACACTTTCTCCTGCTAGTGTTAAGGTAACAATAGTCTTACTTGTTCCATCACTTGCTGTTGCTTTACCAGGAACTATAGTAGATGCACTTGCCCCATTATCATCAAAAATATCCACATCACCAGTAGCACCTAAATCAACTGCATCTCTCCAAACGTGATAATCCGTTGCACCAGTAGATTTAGTCCATGTTATTCTTACAAATGCAATTTCAGTACCATCTGTTGCACTTATACCCGTTGGAGCAGCAGGTTTAGTAAGAAAAGATAATGATGCAGCAGGCCAACTCGTTCCTACACTATTAACAGCCTTAGCTGTAAAATAATATGTAGTTCCGGTAGATAAAGTTGTTACATCTTTATAGAAACTTGCTACACCTTGAGGTTGCGCTGGTGAAGTAGGAGCTGAATTAAAATCCCATCCTACAGAAGTACCAGGATGATCTGTTGTTCCCCAATACATAGTTACAGTAGGATTATCACCACCCGTTGCTGTAATATCCCCATTAAGTCTAGCTGTAGTTGCTTCTATTAATGAAGCGGCAGATAACGTAATAGTTGCTACAGTCGTAGGAGATTGCGCCCATCCGTTTGCTTCAGAATAGGCGTCAGCCGTACCATTAACACCATAATACCAAGTTGAATCAGGATGTCCATGTGAATCTGTTACATCTACGTAGTCTAATTCAACTTGCCCACCACCCGCTTTAGTTATCTGCCAGTTATTACCTGCACTTGAACTTTGTAAAGTATGTGCATGTCCAGCCGATCCACTTAAAGTTGCAGTTGTTACTGTTTGAGTTGTTCCTGTGGTAAACGTAATTGTCTGAGTAGTAGCCAATGACAATGCTAAAGTAGTGAACGTATTACTTCCACCAATCGTATGAGCTGTGCCATTTAATTGCACTTCATTAAAAGTAAATCCCGTAGAAACTAAATTTCCAGTTCCAGCTATCTTTATAATAGAAGTTCCAGCATTAACAGTTAAGGTATTCTGATTATCAAAAGTAGCATTTCCCGCTAATGTTAAAGTTGAACTACCTAAGTTTGCAGTTATTTCACTAGCAAAAGCTCCGCCAAACGTAATATTCCCAGAAGTTATATTATGGTTGTTTGTATTAAAAGTCCCTCCACTACAAACCACAGCAGAACTAGCAGTCAAGTTATCCTGTAAATTCATTGTTCCTACATTACTTTGTTCCCCTATAAGGAATGTATCTACATTTATTGTAACGCCATTTGTAGTTAAATCAGCAGCTTGGGAAAGAACATAATAATTACTATCTCCACCACTTGTAGTTGTCATTGTTGCAATAAACGTAGCATCATCATGTTCCCACAAGTAACCACCTGCGCCAAATCTTAGCACTGGTGTATTAGTAGCTCCAGTCCAATTCATACCTAAACAATAAGAATGATTATAACTACAAGCCCATGCTACCTGACTATCGGCTGTAAAAGAATTAATTTCAAATAAAACATTATCAGCATCCGTAGGAACACTTGCCCCACAAGCCCCACCAGATGTAGTAGACCAACTTGCTGTTTCCCACCAGTAAGCATATGATCCTATAGTGATATTAAAGTTTATAGTTCCAGTACCAGTAATATTTATTAAGTTTGAACCAGCAACTAAGGCTTTAGGGCTTCCTTCATCTATTGTAGCTCCATCCCCATTCTCAGTTAAGGTACAAGTAGTTCCATTAGCCATATAGAACGTAAAACTACCTTGCGTAGTAATATGCAAATCCGTATCCGCTATTAACCTTCCTACTTCTGTAATAACTCCTGTTCCATTAGCTATATATACTTGCCCCATAACAAAATATCTATCAGGATCATATTTAGACAAATCTACATCTGGCTGTTTTTCTCTTTTAGCCTTAAAAGCCTCTTTTGCCTCAATTTGTCTTTGTGATAAAGAAACTTCCACAAACAATTCCCCTAATTCCTGCTTCTGTTGTTCTAAGTTCTTAGGATGATGAAACTTTTGTTGTAGTTTTTCACCAGCCCAAGCACCAAGATAGTAATCATCTTGTTCCATAATATCTGTAATCTCAGAATCATATGGTTTAATTAATTCTTTAGCATTATAGGAATTAATAATTGTATCAACGTCTTTTCTTGTTATCAATTTTAGTATTGTCCCACCTTGTTCTCCTTTTGGAACAATACCATTCAACATAGTAAAAACACAAATGCCTTTATCATCATCAAACAATAATACTTCTTCTGCTTTTGGAGCATACGAAAAAGTACCATACCAACCCTTAGAATAATGCAAACCTATAGGGAAATTAGTTTGATAATACTGCAAGGAATCTTCAGCTTTTACAGGAACAATAGAACCTGTAAGGAAAAATATAGAAACCAACAATATTAAACTTAATAGAATGGAAATCACTTTCATGTAATTAATGTATTACCTTCTCATTAGGATTATAATTAGGCCAATATTGACTTGCATCAAACGAATGTTCAGTTGCCCTTTTATCACCCTTCCGTCTTAATTTATAATTAACTATATGATGTTTTTTATCATAATTACTACACATTACAGAACGGGTAGGAATTGTTCGACCTACCCAATCAATTAATCGTGGTAAGTGAGTAATAAGCATTACATCAAGTCTTGATTTTGCAAACTGCATACATTCAGTAACCAATTCTTTACCTAAAGTAGTCGAACCCGATCTAGCATTCATTCCAACATGAGCTTCATCCATTATGAGCCAACCGTTACAAATTAACCCGATTCTTAGCCATTTTGCTAAATGCCTGAATGAAGGAACATAAGCATAAGGTATTCCATATAAATGAATATTACTAAATATTTTCATTGGAGATGCTAACTCATAATTTTCAGGAATTTTAATATATTTAATTTGCCCATTTTTTCTAATTTTGGCAAGTCTTTCTTTATTATTATAAGACTTTACTTCACACTCTATACTTAAAACTTTTTCACAAAATATTCTTATGCAATCCTTATAATACGAATCTTTAACTTTACCTACAGCGTAATTTGTTTTACCAGACTTTTGTTCCCCTTGAACAATTGTTACATGGGCTTCACTAAAAGGGTCAAAATCTACAGTTGATTGATTTGTACTTTCATTAGCTATCTGCTCTAATTCTAAATCTTCAATTAAATCAGACGCTTGTTTCATATTAAGTTTACGTCCTGAATAATCTTCACCAGTAAGTAAACTAATACGATATAATTGTTTTTTTGTAGCTGGCGCACTTGGATTATTAAGATAAACTGGCATCTTACATTCCTAAAGACTTACTTAATTCTTCCATTGTCGCTTCACGTTCTGCACCGATACCTTCCAAAATTTCAGGTCTAGACATACCATTATACGCAATCGAAAGTCCGTCTTGCATACTAAAAATAATTCCCAATGGGTCATAATCTTCATCTAACATAGTTTCTTCCATAATATACGCTGACCCTAAAAACAATTTATCCAAATAGTTATCAGGAAATATACGAGATACCATTGCGGAACGTAATAAATCATCTATTCTTTTATTTGGGAATTTAGGAAATAACCGATTCATTCCTACTTTAAAATCACTCTGCATGGGTGATTCTGATTCTTCTTCATCTATTGTTTTTATCGAAGAAACTTTATCAATATTAACTTCTCTTTCAGGCTCTATTTGTACTAAATCTTCATACGTTAATTTTTTAGGTTCAAATTGTTCTTCTTCTAAATTTTCATCTTTATCTTCAGGATTATTTGTAACCATTTTCCACCTACTTCACTATAGAGTTTATTTTACCTATAACCAAATCAAGTTGACTTCCAAATCCCTGCATCTTACTATTAAAGTAGAAAAATACAACTACAATACCTAAAAGAGCAAGAATTGGCAACCATTGTTGTATAAATCCAAACTTACCCGATGCTTTTGACGTACTAGGTCTAGCCCCCTTAAAGAAACTTAATGTCCATTCCTCTTTATTTAAAGCATTACGAATTTCCGGCGTTACAGAATTAATATTTAAATTATTTGGGTCATGTGGATATGGACTATTCCAACTAAAATCTAATGTAGGAACCCATAGATGGAAAAAAAACAGGATCGGATACCATTGCCAAACAACACAACTAGGTATGACATCACATTTCATATTATCAAAATACACATACCTAGATTGCATTTTTACAAACCTTGCAATTAGTGTTTTATTTCTTCTTCTATATCTGCATAATATCTGATTCTTTTTAGTTTCACTTAAATACCAATATAACGCAAAAAACAATAAAACCAATATAGCAATTGGATTTAATGAAGTCAAACCATTTACCTCCGAACTTACATTATTATTAATAAAAAAGGTAGTAAACTTTGATTATTCATCAAAGCCTACCGCCTTTCGTTTTCGATTCAGCGTACTTATTTAATTAAGAGAGTTTAATTTTACCTTTACCTAATATGATAGAATCTTCCTTTTTTACTCGTATAGGAATAAAATTTTGCACATATACTTGAATATTTGCACATTCTGTAGTTCTAATTAATGTAATTAAATCTAATTCACAATCTGATAAAATAATTTGGTTACGAGTATCTTTAGGCACTATAATTTGCTCCAAATTAACTTTACCTCTTTCTAATTATTAATTATATATGTATATATATAAAAAGTCAAGCACTAATTTTAACTTCCTATTATAGAGTTAACCACCGCTTGAATACTAGGCAAAAACGCATACAATACATATAAAAGAATCACCGCAATAAGAATATACCCTAAATCGAGTTCACCACTAGCCATAATACCAACTAGCAATAAAATAACCATAGCGACTAATATTATTGGTATTACCGCATTAATACCAGAATAACTAGAAGGAGTTAATGTAGGTATTGGGGCTGGTGAAGCAGGAAGTAGATCAACCGCAATCATTCTTAATGTTATTGCACCCATTGAACCACCCGAAACCACCTGATAATCTATAGTATCAGTTGAACTAAAAGAAATTAGGTCACTAGTATTATGATAATTTCCTATATCTCCTGCACTAATCGTTATGGATAAAGTAGTATCAGCGTTATTTTTTCTTAAAGTTACTACTGTATTCCCATCCAATGTGTTAGCTGTAACCTTCACATAAAGATTTTTAGCTGTTTGTTCGTTTAATATAGGACATGCTGCTGGCGCTTCTGCTGCCGTTTGAGCAAATAGATTCCCAAATACCGTTCGATATTGAGTAGTACCAAAAGATATATCTGTTCCAAACGGTCTTGAATTAATACACATAGAATTATTGCCAACAGCCTTCATCTGTATCAACGAAATCTTAATATCACCGATCCCACCCTTTACAACATGCCAATCCAAAACATCATTAGTAATCACAGAATCAGTATGCGTAACATCTTCAAAACTACCTATTGTTCCGTGGGGTATCGTAATAGTTTGATTACCATCACCACCATTAATTCTAAAAGTTATAATTGCATCCTCGGCTGCTGTGTTTGAATCACAGTAAACTCTAAGATTAGAAAATGTAACTGATTGCTTAATAGGATATGAAACATTAGCCTCAGTAGTATCGTCCATTTCAATGCCGCCAATTGGGACATATGTATTTATAGCTCCTGAATAACTATGACTAGGAGCATACACAACTTGTTGAATAAAGGAAGAACCTGTTATCGTGTGTGAAATATAAGATGGGCTAATTGCGCCAACTGTTCCAGCAGCCACAGCCTTCACACAATAAGAATCACCAGAAACTAAATCAAATGTATGGACTAAGTCCTGCTTTAGTCCAGTTTCACCTGCTGCAAAAGTAACTGTTGACGTGGTATCTGAGGAAACTCCCCCTGTTGTTTTCCGCATAGTAAATACGGTAGCCCCATCTGCTACTCCATTAGTTATGATATAAATTGATAAATTCCCAATAGTATGATTACCTTTAACTATAGTTGAAGTAGCTATTTCTGTGCCGTAGTCCAAATCACCAGAAATATCCCAATATCGAGTTGTGGCATGTTGTTGAGGCCAACCTTCAGCATAACCCCCTTGCATAAAATAAGTCAGATCACCGGCAGCATTAATCATAGTGGTAGTCATAATTTGTAATATCATAATACCCAAGATAAATGTCACCAATAAAGTCCTAAAAATCTTCACTTTACAACACTCCTATGGATTACATTATTATTTTTTAAATTCCCAATTTACCCGCCAATATTTCATATATCAATAAAATCATAGACAAAATACCCATTGCAACAAACGGGAAAAGAAATATCCAATAAACCATTTCATAGCCACTTAGAAACGACCATCGCCAAGTAACAACTTCAAATGCAGTTTTAAAATAATTTATATCTGGATGAACCCATGCTAAAACACCTAAAGAGGGATGATATTCATGGACGTTATTTATATCAGATAGATATTCTAGTTTATTTACTGGTGAAGTTGTATAGCCACCTGTACCAGTACCAGCCCAACCAGGGCTTGCTGCCATTGTATAGGCTAATCCAGCACCACCTGTACTATAATAGGCTGAATCTAATACTAATGTTGTAGCATTAGATACTGAAGCAATTCTATACCAAACTCCATCCGCATCTGCTTTAATATTTCCGCCAGCCATTGTACCATTAACCCACGCAGTACCTAATCCTGTTACAGTTGTACTACCATTAGTAAAAGTTGCTGTACCTGTAGTATATGAGATACCTGCTCCATTAACGCTATTCTGATACTCAAATGTCGAACCTAAAAAAGCTCCAATTATCCAGACAAATAAAAATAACGCTAACCAACCTGCACGTAAACCCATATTTTACACCTCTTAGTACGCCACTTGTTTATACAAATACATAATTCCAAACATCGTAATCATTGTAGCAAATGGTATCCACATAGCTACTACTGTAGTACTACTTCCTATAAATAATACTACATTAAAACCTAAAGCACCTAATAAAGCAGAACGTGTAGTCATAGTTAAAAGTAAAAATGTACCAAAAGCCAAACCGATAAATCCCATAAAATAAATTACCACTACAGGCTGACCAGTTTGTGAAGCCACTTCACTAAACGAATCATAAAAAGGCAAATTTACTACATTAGCACCATTAGCAAACCATGTTGACGGCATTAACGCATCTTGTACATCAAGACCAGATACACCTGAATCTGGTGCTGTAGAACTTCCCGAACTTACCATTTCACCATAGGTTATTGTTACGCTAGTATTTGTTCCCCATGTTATTGCACCATAAGATACTCTATTATCTAATTCTTGCACACGATCTTTATAAATATGATATGCAGCACCAGCAGCCGTTGCCGGAGCATAAACTTCATCCAATACTAAATGAGTTGAATCCGTAACTGAAGCTACAATATAATAATCTGTACCAGCATCTGGCTTAATTAAACCACCTAATAACGAATTATCAAAAGCCGTTCCTATACCTAAAACAGCATTACTACCTTGCGTAAATGTTGCAGTACCTACTGAATAATCAGTTGAGCCTATCATAAAATCAGGACGGTATTCTAATACTTCTACGCCATTAATTACCATTACTATATAATTAGAATAAGGCTCAACATTATTTTGCATCCACAACCAATTATTAGCATTACCAGGAATTGCGACTGATGGTATTACATGCCCTTCAAACACATCATCAATCATAAGATAATCATAAAGCCCTTGTGTCCAACTACATCCAGGTATAGCCGTACCATCTAGATTATTACCTGAATAATCATCAACAGTAGTTCCACTATCTTGCACACATGGTAAAAATAATTCCAAATCAGTATCGTCTGTATAAGTGCAAGTTTGATAATCTGCAATTTCACCTGCTATAATGGCTCTTTTTAACCATCTAATATCCTGCATTCGACCACCTAAATACAAAGTTAAAGATTCTCCAAATCTATATGGTACGCCAACACCATAATCAGGAACAGCATCCGCACTTACAACAGTATTTAATAATGCACCATCCGCATATATAGACCAATTATTACCACTTCTTTGAAAAATTAAGTTATACCATGTATTATTAACTGGCGCAAAAGCACCATTATTAACCATTAAACCAACACCACCGCTTACCACATTCCACCATAAACCAAACACCGAATCATACCATATTTGAAAATAGTTATTTATATCTGACCCAAACAGCACTAAGCCTTGATTAAGAGCCACATTTTCAATATAAACCCACATAGAAATAGTAAAATCACTATTACCCAAAAGCATCTGTGTATTATATGGAACTGAAACTAATTGATTTGCACCATCTAATCTTATTGCTGATGTTCCTACACTTACAGTTTGTTCACCGCTTGTAACTCCCGTTACGGTTGTAGGGCTTCCATTAAAATCTGCCGTAATTGACCCCGCAGCATCGTTTTCAACATATAAAGCAGCATTTTTATAAACTATATATTTATTCGTTCCTGCTTGAGTATCAATATATCCATCTGTTGTTATTCTAAACTGATTAGACGCTGGCTCTAATGCCGCAATATCCAGCGTTGTTACATATCCGCTATCCCCAACTATAACAGGCATAGAAGTTTGTGCTGGTGAATAACCCGTATATAAATCCGCTTCTACCGCACCGTTTACTGGTAAACTAGGAATAGCAGTCATAATTCTATCGCCAGCTATCATATACTCAATATTTGTTGAGCCAATTTGCATATTAGTATCTAAGGCATCATTATTTATTTTCCCCGTATTAATTAACGGTATTCCACCACCGCCTAAATTGACTGGATAATAATTACGTGTTAAAGGTAAATTTAACGTAACTGTAAAAGTTCCAGTTGCTACACCAGCCGTAACTGTTTGACTACCTACCACTAATGCTACAGGGCTACCCGCAATGGTTGTTGTTCCACTAGTAGCTATACCAGTTGCGCCAAAAGGTAAGTTAATTGTTAAATCCCCTAAAACTGTAACTGTTATTAAATTTGCACCATTGAGTAAAGATATAGGACTTCCAGTGACTTCACCTGTATCATTAATCAAAGTTGCACTTGTATCTGTTACATAAATAGGAAATTTATATTCCCATGCAGCAAAAATCACTGAACTAGTAAGTATAGTTAAAATCAATACTAATGCTATTACATTTAATATTATTCTTTTAAATTTCATTACAAAGCTCCCCTACTAAAGAAAAAGTATCCTAATAACACAACTATAATAATCACAAATATAAAAGCTAATGCTATCGGCATTAAACCTAAATATGCTCCAATAAAAGGTGTAGCAGAAACCATTAATAATACTGTAACACCACTTTGCGTTTTCTGATAAACAAAAACAGCTAACATAATTACTACCACAAATAATACCAGACTTCCGGCTAAAGCCTGATTAAGCCCTAAGTAAACACCTAAATTCGTTAATCCCGTAGCGGCAACTGTTCCCCATTTACCAGCCGGATTTAAACTTGAAGCATACGTACCTGTATTTTCTTGTTCATCACCTTGTAAGGCTTCGGCTGAATTCTGAAATAATATAGGACACATAGTATCAAGCCCTGGTATTCCGGCAATAAATATATTACCACCTACTTCAGTTATATAATTGTATCCTTGCGATTCTACAACATACGCATTTACACTTGACGGATTATCATAATCTTCTATATTTTGAGCCATAACAATTAAAAAGGAACGCAAAACATTATTAGTCGGGACTCCACTATCTACGCCTAATTGTTGATCTTCATAATCGCCAGCTGTTAAAGTTTTTATAACAGTATTGCCTGTCGGAGTTGCGAATATTAAAGGATTTCCGCTAATTCTTATTTTATAAGGTGAACCGACAACCAAACCTAACGTAGTCACTCTTGAAGCAGATAGATATATTCCGATTGGTCTATCGCCATAAGAAGATAATGGAATAGAAGCTAAAGTAGATGTACCAGCTGTATCTAATAAATCAAATAAAAAAGCTTGTTCTGCTGAATACCCACCAGGATAGATATTTGTATAGGCAATTACTAAATACACTTCTGAGCATCTAGCATTACTGGCAGCATTACTTGTAAGTAAATTAATTTTTACCTGCAAGGTATTTATATCATTCCATGCCCAATTAACATTTGTTGCTGGATTAATTGTCCATGTATTATACTTAGTTGCCCATGAGCCAGTTGCCGTTTGTGCTGCATCAGGAGCATAATCATCCCCATTAATACGAAATTCAGGATAAGCATAAGTAGTATTTGCACCGGAATTACAAACCCTAAAATAAATAGATACGGAACTAATTGTACCTGAAGTTATTGTGCTATCTGTTATTGCATAATAATCATATAAATATGTAGTACTAGCAGTTTCAACGTATGTAGCATCATTACTGTCACTTACGCATTGCCAATTTGCTCCGGCACTTGGAGTTAAATTTACTGCAATACCATCTGCATCTGGTCTTAAAGTCTCGTTAGTTACTAGGTTATAGATAACTTTCCCTTCAGCTACAATTAATAAATCATCTTCTTCTAATACATTATAAAACGCATTATACAATCCGAAATCTATTGTAGTCGGATTATCCATAGCACTAACTGGTTTAGCTATTAATAAAGGCAACAAAGATATAAGTAAAATAAAAATCAACCTAACTATTTTCATAGAGCCACTCCGATACTAGGCGGTAATAATTTACGCCCTCTATAAAACCCACCACTATAAACTAACTGTTTAGTCTTATCGTTCTCATCTTCAAACCAACTTCTATAATTCTTAGGTTTTTTAGGCTTTGCTAATATTTTTTCATTATTATCATAATTTTGCAACTCTTCCGCCATATTTATATCTTCATATTCTTCTGGTTCTTCTTCCGATTCTTCAATTCTTGAACTATACCTTTGAGCTTCATTTAATAATGTATGCCATTTGCCTTGTAACGACTTTGCTAGAAAACTATCTAACAATTTGGGATTATCCCTTGCATAAAATTCTATTACATTAGCTACGTCTGCATGAGCATTTTCGTATTCTTCACCTTTATCCCTACCCATACCCATCGCATCTGTTTCAACTATTTCATGGATTGCTGTTGCCTTAAAATCATTAGGTTTTAAAACATTGTCTACCCAATAATGATTTTCTGGTATCATTTTAGGATAAACCTTCCAATTACCACCTTGAGTAAAGTCTTTAAGTTCTGGATAATTACGAGATAAAATAGTTCTTACGTAATCGCCATCAATGGCATAAACTTTTTTCCGGCCAAACTGATATTTTAATTGTTTTTCCAATCCTCTAAGAATTAAAGGTAAAGACAAATCTTTAGCTGTTTCTCTTATACTTTCATCCTGTTTTTTAACATCATTATCAAAACTTTCGCCATCTTTAACAATTATTACTTTTTCTTCAGGTAAAGTTTCTTCTGCAACATTTTCATCTTCTATTATTACAGATTCTTCCGGTAAAACTTCACTTTCAGGGCTTACTTCTTTTTGTTCTTCATTTCCACCAACTAATTTTCCCTGATAACTATTAACAAATTCATCGTAACTTATACCTTGTGATTTAGCTTTACTCCATTCCTCTAATGGTATTTGTCCTCTACCTTCACCTACTGTTAAAGAACGTTCCCCTGAATTAGCATCTTCATCATGCACATACGATATTACAGGTTTTCCGCTAGAAACATCTATATTAATTCGGACAAAGCCTAAATCTAAGTTTTCTATATTTGAAGGCGGTAAGCCACCAACAATTTGTATTGATTTTTTAGCACTTCCCTTTCCTTTATATCCTTCATTTACATACCCTTTTGGCGTTTGGCGAGTAGTAAACATATCATCTTGACTATAAGGCGGTACTATTACTTTATACATAGGTGCGGTTGTACCACCACGATACATCGGATTTCCTTGTACGAAAACCACTACACCCACAGGGGGATTTTCAAGGATTTCTTTTTGCGCTTGTTCATCTTCTGACAACTTTAACCCAAATGGTTTAGTAGTTAAAATTTCAATAGCCTCTTTAGGTTTTACTTGAGGCAACGGTTCAGGCATAGTCTGAGGTTCAGGACTAGGCTCAGGCACTAATTCAGGTATAGGTTGTGGTTCAGGAATAGGTTCAGGTTTAGTTATCGGTATAATATCAGGACTAGGTTCAGGCGAAGGTTTAGATTCAGGTTCAGGTTGTTCCTTAACTTCAAGCTTTTCTTTAGCTTTATTATAAGGAAAGTTTATAAGTTGCGGACTCCATTTTTTATATTCATCAACATCTGTTTCATCCAATAATCTACGTGCTTGTTCGGGAGTCATTCGACTTAAATCTTCTCGACTAATAAGTAAATTACCCTTTTTAGTTTCTAACTCTATATAACCTTCTGTTAATTCAATAGGCGTAATTAATTTAGTAACAAATTCGCCATTTTCCCAAACTATCGCATAATAAGGTAAACCTTCTACAGACGGAATAATAAAAGGTGTAACATCAATAGTAGTTTTTTCAGGTAATCTAAAAGACACACCACCTTCGGTTGTAATTTCTGGCTTAGGCTCTACATTTTTTTCTGCAATTTTTTCTAATTCTTCACGTGTTAAAACTCTTTTCTTGGCTTTTTCTTCTGCTGTTAATTTTTCCGCTTCAGGAGTTTCTACCCCTATCTTTTCTTCAGGTTTAACCTCTACTGCCTCTTTTACAGCAGTTTTAACACCACCACCTTCGCCACTAGGTTTTTCAGGTTCTTTAGGTATAGCAGGAACATCACCTTCGCCTTGTCCATCATCTAATTTTCTTAATTCTTCTATCTTGGGTTCTAATTCTGGATAATCACCTCTCTCTGCAAATAACTCACCATCTTTAGTATCACGCCATAATTGTTTACCTTCACGCTCTACTAATTCAGCACGACTAAATCTATCTTTTAATTCCCTTATTAACTGCTGCGGTAGACTCTCTTTAAAATATTCAGGGAAATTATCAAAATAATCCATACGAGATTTCGCTTCTTCGGGTGTAATTCTACCAACCCTTAAATCATCTTTATAGCGAGTACCATCTATCCACTCACTAGCCGAAGCAACAAAATCTTCACTAAGTTTTTCCCTATTGGTATATCTTGAATAACTAGGATGCATTTTATTAGTAGCAGTATCCCCTGCATTTATAACATTTTTAGCAAATGTATCTAAATTTTCTAACGCTGTATCATGCAGGAGTTCATGCCGAATTGCCACATCATCATATCCTAATTCAAATTGTTCTTTGGATATATGAATTTTACCACCAATATTCTCTGTCCTATCACCCAAAGCAATCTCAGATGGTTTTTGTGGTTTAATACTTTCCCATCTCTTTATTTGTTCAGGATTTAAATCTCTTACTACTATATCTTCTATATTTTTTTGTACCAAATCTGGATATGTTTTTAAAATTGATTCAGGAATAGGTTTAGATAGATTATCTAAAACATACTTAACAGATTTAGGATGATTCTTTAATACCAGTAATTCACTATCTGTTAATTTAATACCTGAAAGTCTTTTTTGCGTAATACCAAATACTTCAAGTAAATCTTCCCAAGCCCAACTTCTATCTCCACCATAATTTCCTGGTCTATCACCATATACCCCTTTGTTTAATTCTTCTTTATGTATTTGCATCCATTGATTATCTAATACATCAGTAGGTGCTAAAGCGTTTTCATCCAAATGTCCGATTTCATGTATTAAAGTTTGGTCATTACTAGCTGTTACCTTACCACCTAATTGTTTCGGTTGTTGTTTACCACCTAAAATTGCTTCATCTATCCTTTCTATAAAATTATCAGGAATATAAGGATACCTATTCTTAATATCATCCTTAGTCATATTCCAAGGTTCTTTATTTACATCCCAAGGTTCTTTTATAGGTTTTATTGGCTCTAATGGAGTCTCACCACGTTCTTTTCTAAGACGTTCCATTATAATATCTTCAATGGCTTGTGCGTTATCAGTTCTAAATGCTGACTCCTCTAAAGTTAAAGGCTCACGATTTTGTACCTTATCTGCTATACTTTCAAGTTTAGCCCTTTCCTCTACTGTTTTAATTTCTAATTCACTTAATCTTTTAGTAATTTCTGGCGATAATTGCTTTGGATTAGTTTCAACTGATATAATCTTATCACCAAGATGAACCGCCTTACGATTTACTTCCCAAACTTCATAAGGAGACAGTCCAACTTTAGGTTCTAATACAGTTTTACCTAAGTTTATAGTATATGGTTTACCACTTGGTGTTACTGCATCAATAATTAAATCACCGTTTTCCACTACTCTTACAACCTGATTAGGATTTAGGTTAGATGTTCCAAGTTTAGTGATCTGTTCATCCGTTAAGTAATAAGTTTTATCACTCTGATCTTTTATCCCATAATCGCCTTCATCTATGCCTTGAGCTTTTGTCCTTGTGGTTTTTATACCATCTACTTCATATGTTGAGCCTTGTGAAGTCGTAAATTTAGTTACTGTTTCTTTAGCAATTCCTTGTTCATAAGCTCTAGCGACTGATTCACCTAAATCGGATATATATTTTTTATTATTAGCAATAATATCCACCTTCTGTAAAGAAGATAGACGTTCTATATCTGTATCTTTATAACCTAATTCTATTAATTTATCGTTTATAGGTTTATCTAATATTTCAGCCCTTAACTTTAACTTTTTTAAGGATATATCATTTAACTTTTTAATATTCTCTATACTACGAGTGGATAATTCACTTATTAAAGCATTGTTAGAAGTACCACCTACACTACCGCCAGTTTGCCCCATATTTCGACCACCAGACAAACCCTCAATACCTTCTCTCTGTAGTTTTTCTTGTGGAGTTTCACCCTTACCACCTTGTACTTGTTCCATTGCCTTATTTAAAGCAATATTATCTTTATTAATTTGCTCATATAAAGCAACTTCTTCAGGTGTTAAACCAACTTGTGTTTCGCTTCTTAAACGATCAATATAATCCTGTACTGTTTTAGGATTAAAATTAGAGTCATTCGCTAATTCCTTATTAGGATTTTTAAGATATTCTTCAAGATTATTTATAATCTCTTTATTCGCTTGTGCTTGACGTTCTCTTAAAGTTTTATAACTCTCTAGTGTTTTATTAAAATCATCGATATATTGTTGCCTTTCAATATTGGTTAAATTTTTAATATTTTTAGTTCTTTGGTCTATGCTATCTAATCTAGTTTTTAATTCTTCAGCAAACCTTAAATCTTCATCTTTAATTTTTTCTATATTTTTAATACGTTGTTCAGCACTTTCACTAGCCCGTTTTATATCCTCTAGTTTTTGTCTTTCTAATCTTGCTCTTTCAGTTTCTACTTTCTGACGATATTCAGGATAATCACCGGCCTTAACTTCTGGTGATTTTAATATCGCACCTTCAGATTCTATATCACTTAAAACGTCACTACTTATCCTTTCAGTATCAGTTTTTAGTTCTAATTCACGAGTTTGAGATAATATATCATTTAATGTTTGAGATAATTCCTTACTACTGTTATCTATTTCAACCTTTATTACATTAACTTTATCCCTTAAAACTTCAGGTGTTTTTGTGTATTTTTTCGCACTCTCTGTTATATTTTCAATTTTATTAGCCCAATATTCTGATAGTTTTTTATCGGCTAAACTATCTATAACTAATTTTAATTTACGAGCGTTTTGAATAATAGTTCTTTCATCCCTACTATCTATAGCTTTTTTAATTTCATCAAAATACCCTTGTATTTTTTCTTTTATAATTTCAGGAGTATCAGCTAATTTTTCTGCATACAATTCTGAATAATACGCAATAGTATCTGGAAGATTTACTATTTTGTCTACACCTTTTGCTTTAATTGTTTGTATTACTTTTTGAATATTATCAATAGATATGTTGGATAAACCCTTACGACTTAATTCTACAATATCCTCGGTTTTTAGTTTAAATTCATCTTTGTAATATTTTATTGCTTCTGGAACTGATAATACTTTTTCACCTAATAAAACAGCTTTAATTTTTATATTTTCTGCAATCTTTGTTGCTATTACAGGTGTAGTTTCAAGTAAACCACTTTTTGCCACATCAACTAATTGTTCTATCTTTAACCCTAATTCTTTCGTATAATAGTCTATGGCTTCTGGCGCAGTCATTACACGCTCTTTTAAATCTGCTAAAATAACTGCACCTTTAATTTTTATAGTTTCTGCAATTCTCCGTGCCATTTGTGGAGTAACTTCTAATAATCCATATTCTGCTAATTTTGTAACTTGTTCTACTTTTAAACCTAAAACATTAGTATAATAATTAACCGCATCTGGTATACTCAATACTCGTTCTTTAATATCAGCAAGTGCAATAGCACCTTTGACCTTTAAATCATTGGCTAATCTATTAGCTAATTCTGGCGTAGTTTCTAATAATCCCTTTTTAGCTAAATCTGCAATTTGATTTGCTTTAAGCCCTAATTCTTGTCCATAATATTTAATTGCTTCTGGTGCAGTCATTATACCAGTCTTAATATTACGAGCAATTTTACTTGCTAATTCTGGTGTTACTTCAAGTAAACCTTTTTCTGCTAATTCAGCAATTTGACCTGCCTTTAATCCTAACAACTTTGAATAATAATTAACGGCTTCTGGAGTTTTCATTACAGCAGTTCCAATAGTTCTACCAGTAGTCTTTATATCACTTATCGCCTCACCTATTCTTTGTGTTAATGGTTTAGGTGGCTCTAATTTAATAACTTTTGTTGGAACTTTTACTTCACCTAATCCACCTGATATTTTAGGTGCTTTTAATCCAATAGCACCACCGCCAATAAGTAATATAGGTGTTACACCTGCTAAAACTTTTTCGCCAATACCTATATTAGGTGTCATAATGGTTTTAATGGAAGATGGAGCATAATATACACCAGCACCTATAGGAATTGCAGCACCACCAATTCTACCAGCCAAACCTAACCTAGCTAATGCACCAGCACCACCTATTGTTAGTAAATCCAACGCACCAACTATTCCTGCATCTGTCCATTCTTGCCAACTTACCTTTATACCATTGTTATAATATTTAAGATTATCTACTAAATCCTGTGAATTTTCATAGCCGGTTTTCTCTAATACATCTTTTCTATAATTATCGTCAGTCTCTAATCTATTCTGTAGTTTATTTATATCTACTTCTTTATTATCTTTTACATAGTCTTTTACAGCATCTAATTCTGCATAATAACTATTGGTCATTATTTCACGAGCATCATTTAATGTAAGTTGTTTAGCGATAGGATTCGTTATAGGCTGAATAGGTGAAAATAATATTTGAGCAGGCAATCCGCCTTTTTCCGTAACAATCTGGAAAGTACGATTTATAGAGGCAAATAAATTACCTTTAGTTGGGTCTTTTGCGAGTTCATTTATAATAGTTTCTTTTTGTGAGTCACTTAACTCATTCCACTTACGAGCCAAAACATCTTTAGTGCTTAATACTTCATCTGTAGAAGTATCTTTAAAAGCACCTATTCTCATATCGTATTCTACATTTTTAGGGGATGCCTTAATATCATTAGCCAACATTATATTATCTATGGCTATACCTTTTGCCCCTAAATCCTTATCCTGCATATATTGGTTAATTTCATCTAAATTATCTTTTAAAGATTTATTATACTGATTTATTTTATCAACTAATTCCTGATTCTTGTACATAGTTTCAATGGTAGTTGTATCATCAGGATTTTCACGTTTAAATTTAGCAAGATTATCAAATGAATATTCCGATGGCGTAGTCCCACCAATTTTACGTGTTATTTCTTTTCCATCAACATCAAAGGTAATTTGCTCACTTACAACTGTACCACCTGTCTTATAAGGTTCTAGTTTTGACTGTGCATCTTGATATGCTTTATATTCCTCATTAATTTTGTCTACTACAGTTTGAATATCTTTTATATCTTGACCAGTCTGATTAAAATGGATTACTAAGGCTTGTGGTAACATTCCAGCATTTATAAGATTTTTTATTTCATCATCTGTTAGATTATTTTTATTTCCTACAGTAAAATTATTCTGTTTAGAATAATAGTCTATAGCATTAGACATTACTTCACGATTTACCTTATCCTGTGCAACAGAATACTTAATTGCGTCTAATGTATCCTGTCCAAAAAAATCCACAACATCTTTATCTGTAATTTCACCACTTTCAACCGCTTTCACTAACTTTTCTACATTGTATGTAGGTTCTGGTTTGGGAAATTCCTCAGACCAAACTCCAACTTCAGGCGGATTCTCATAAGTTCTAAATAAGGCTTTACCTTTATCATAAACTTCTTGAGTAATAACTCTTTTATTACGTTCTTCTATTTGATCAGGTGTTAAATAATCCCATTTTCCACCCTCTATTGATGGAAGTACATATTCACTTCCTTTTTGAATAATCCCTTTATTAATGAAAGCATCAAATTGCTCTTTATCTTTAAGTTCATTATAAATATGTGTAGCTTCACCTACATCTAATTTTACTACTCCACCTACATCTGTAGGAACCAATACCTTACCACTAAGATAATCAATACCAGCAACACTAAGAGATTTACCTTCACTTGCTAACCATGATTGAGAAGGCGGTAATTCACCAGGATATGACGGTTTAAAACTCTCAACTTCTCTTTTTTGATAATCTGATGGCATTCCTTCCCAAGGATTAGTACTATTAAAATTAGGTCGCCATTCTTCTTTACCTATTTCTATTATAGGTACAACTTGAGGTTTTCCAAAAGGAGTAGAGACAGCCGGAGTAGGTGTAATTGCAGATAACGGATCATAATACTTAGGTTCTGCTACTATTTGTTTTTCACTACTACTAACAGTAAAATTAATAGGAACTTGTTGAGATAATGTCTGAGCTACAGGTGGTAAATTAGCAACTATAGTAGGTTTTTCTTTAGATTTTTCCGTAGACGTAATCTGTACCCTTTCAACTGATTTAGAAACAACACCATCGGGTTTAGATTTCGGTATATCTTTAAATTCGTTTGCTATTGCCACATTAATCCTCTTATTATCTCATTAGAAAAACCAATAGGATGCCTATTAAGCATCCTAACAACATTAAAAATACAGTTTGATATTTTTTGAACATATTACAAATATTTAGTTACCCCTTTTTTTAATTTCCTTCCAGAAACCATCCGCACTACCAATTCGTTTTAATTTTTTCGGCTCATTTTCTACTGCATATTTATGAGCATCCTTATGTCCCATTCCCCATCTATGTAATTCTCGTTCTTCATGCTTTAACATAGGTTTTCTTAAATCTCTATGTTTTTTAAGAATTGGGTCTAAATGAATTTTTGCATGAACTGTAGTCTTTATTCCTTCAGGTTGTTTTGCATGAAAATGTACGGGATTCCGTCCGACATACGACCTTTTAAGATATTTCTTTTTTATTTTTACTTTCAAATCAATCTAATCCGGCTTTTACGACTTAAAGTTTTACTTTGTTTTTTCCTTTTTAACCCAATATCTCTTAAATCAACAATATGTCTCTTAGCCTTTTTAATCTTTTCCCATTGTTTTTGTTCTTTTAAGGATTGCTTAGCCCGTAAGTATCTATCAGTCTGACGTTTTTTCTCAAACTTTACGAGTTTTTGTCGCCCACTTTTAGCCAAATCATACAAACCCATTCTTACATTCCTCTATATTATCTCTTATGACTACGACTTTTTTTACCACGTTTACTTAATTTGAAATCTTTTATGACTTCATTTTTCATACGATTAACTTCTGATTTAGAAGCCCCAAAAAATGCTTTTTCCATAAGTAAAATTTCACTCCTTTAAGACTAATATCTTTATTAGCCTTACAACATTACTAATATAATTTTGCTTCAATTATTTAAATAATTGAGATAATTTTGGATTCTTTTTTGTATAATAGTTTACTTTATTCTTATATTTGAATGGACTACCACTTAATTCTTTGAAAATATGTTGCTTATTTTTCATTGTTATTTTTCCTCTTTTTTATAGTACTTTTACAAGTTGAGGGGGAGAGATTTAATCTTATCCCCCTCGTAGTTAAAATTCTGGTTAGGCGGCAGCAGACATCTGCTTTACAACCCCAAAGATGATCATAGCAGCGAAAACTATCATGATCACTCCATTGAGCCCTGCAACTCCGGAGCTATAAGTTGGGGTCGTGATGGTTGCGACTGTAGTATTCAGTCCAGGTTCAAGATTTACCCCGACATATACAAAAATCGCAGCAAAAATAAGACCCAAAATCATTTGCATACAACATATTAGACCCCCGATCCGAACTATAAGATTCTTTTATCTTATTGATTACATTATATCACACCTTGTCAATAGGTACAAGGTTATTATTTTGGTTTTTCTTTAATATGTTTATTGGTATATTCATGATTTTCTTGTCTTTTGATCAATTGACAATTCATACAAAGCGTTTGATAATTCAATGGAAATTTATTCTTTTTTAACCATTCATAGATATGATTACCTCTAACATATTTATTCTCTTTTCTATGGTTCGATCCATTGCCATTCACATGATCAACTGTTAGCGCAATAATATCACTAAACCCACATTTTACACAAGCACATTTTCCATTCCCATAATGAGTCATTACTTCTATCTTAATTCTTATTCTTCTTAACCTTGATTTTTCTAGTATTTTAACAATTTTTAGGTTTTTAGTATTATTCTCATCTATAGATGATTCTTGCTCAGAATGCCATTTGGAATGATTTGCAAGTTCATCAATAGGTATATATTTACCACATTTACTACATTCGACAAATTTCTTATTTCGCATTACTTTTTCAATCCTAAATCTGTGAGTGTTTTATCTACAGTATCATCCACAAGTTTTTTATTTTCAATCTCTCTTTGTTCATTCTCTTTTTCGTACATTATCTGTAAGCCTTTAAGGATAACCCATATCATAAATACCAATAGTATCAAAACAATAGCGTTCCATGCGATTGTTACAATACTCCATTCAGACCTGTTAGCGATGGTTACTATTAAAGCTGCAAAAGCCCCAACTATAATAGTCAATACCATTAGTAAAACATCCCTTCTAAGTTGCATCATTTTTAGTATTACCCTCCTAATCCATCGATTAAGAGTATTATACACTTGTATATATCTATACATAAAGTACCCCACTTTGCTATAATCTAACCAAACTTTAGTTTTGGAGGAATAAGTCAAGTGAATAATTTAACCTCTGAGCAAAAATTAGCCTTCTTAAACATATCTGGTAATTTTGCTGTAGTCGTCACCTCTTTTGAACTTTCTAATAAACCAGAAACGACTAAAGAAGATTATAAACAAGCATTTAAGTCTAATCTTTCTGAGATTTATACTGATCTAGTGACTTCTCTAAGTATGAACCTAGATTAATCAGTAAATATTTTGCCATCTCTAATACATATAGTCGTTCTTCTGGTTTATAATAGCTAACAACTAACTTATGATAGATTTTAAGAGCGATATTAATATCTTTTTGTCTTTTTTCATTTGCCCAAAATTCTTTAACTTTTTCATCTTTAAATTCGATCATTGATAATAACCTCTTTGTAATATTTTTTAAACGCTTAAAATAAAGAGGTATTATCAAGGTGGCTTTTGAGGAATTTTTAGAGAAAACTGATTAGCCTCATACGGAATATGAGGGGATAATTGCCTTATTATATTCTCATATTCCTTATGAAATTCGTTAGCATGTTCTCTCCCAAATTTACTAAAGTCCTCAAACCATTTATCATCTAATAATTTTTTCCTTTTACTATCTTTACTATGTTGTTCCTCATCCAACCAAATCTCAACTTTCTGTCCATCTTCTGTAGTTAAATATACCTTTGCTTCTATCATCTTAAAAACTCCTTAATAGTATTTCCCACTATTTATATTATATATGTATGTATAGATTTTGTCAAGATAGTAATTTTTCAACTTCATCCCCGTTTATACTTTCAACCTCTAAAAGCCTAGCGGATAATCTATCTAATTTTGCCCGATTTTCAATAAGTATTTTTTGGGTGTTTTTATAACATTCATTTAAGATTATCTGTATATCTTCATCTACTATTTTTTGAGATTCTAAACTTACTTCTTTTAAACCATAAGAAGATTGACCAACATATCTCAGTCCGAAAATCTTACCCATGCCAAAGTTTTCTACCATTTGTCGGACTAACTGATTAACTTTTTGCAGGTCATTTTGTGCGCCACTTGAAATATCGCCTATTACTAATTCTTCTGCACAACGTCCTGCTAATAGAATACTAATTGTCGCATTGAGTTTTGCTTTAGACATAGTTAATCGTTCTTCTTCATTATATATCCTTGTAAAACCACCTGCTTGACCATGTGCTAAAATTGAAACACGTTGTACTTTATCCCCTTCTGGAATTAACGATGCTACTAAAGCATGACCGGCTTCATGGTAAGCC
>Ga0172380_10000775_pt1 | contig 58351 bp, 49 predicted proteins | sample Leawe162metaG_FD_119747 | JGI IMG/M metagenome (GOLD analysis project Ga0172380, IMG submission 119747) | Leachate microbial communities from a municipal landfill in Southern Ontario, Canada - Leachate well 162 metaG | ecosystem: Engineered > Solid waste > Landfill > Unclassified | place... | reverse complement strand
CAGGACCAGGCCGATGGTGCAGAGCATCAGGGCCCAGTTCACCGGCCCTACGTAAATCTGGCCGATGTGGGAGGACGAGGTATGGGTGATGCGCAGCCGGGGGAGGTATCCCAGTTGGATCGCTTGGCGGGTGAGGGAAAAGGAGCCGGTGATCACGGCCTGGGAGGCGATGATGGTGGCACAGGTGGCCAGAAGCACCATGGGGATCATGGCCCAATCCGGGACCAGGGCGTAGAATGGGTGGTACGCCTCTTCCGGCCGGACGAGCAGGAGGGCGCCCTGGCCGAAATAGTTCAGAGCCAGCGCTGGAAAGGCGACCAGAAACCAGACCAGCTGGATGGGCCGTTTGCCGAAGTGGCCCATGTCGGCATAGATTGCCTCGGCCCCGGTAACCGCCAGGAAAACAGCACCCAAGACGATGAAGCCGTGGAGCCTGTTTTCGATCAGAAAGCTGATGCCGTGCCAGGGAAAGACGGCGGCCAGGACCCCGGGGTAGTTGATGATCTGGGCAATGCCCAAGGCGGCAAGGGTGCAGAACCAGAGGAGCATGATCGGCCCGAAGAGGCGGCCCACCCTGGCGGTGCCGCTCTTTTGCAGCAAAAACAGTCCGCCCAGGATAATAATGGTGGCGGGGATGATATAGGACTCCAGCACCGGGGTGATGTTTTTTACCCCTTCCACGGCGCTCAGCACCGAGATGGCCGGGGTGATCATGCCGTCGCCGTACATCAGGCAGGCGGCAAAGAGGCCGATTCCCACCAGAGCCCATTGGGGGGTGCGCGGTTTGACGTTTTTTGGTTTGATCAGGGCGGTCAGGGCCAGAACCCCGCCTTCGCCTTCGTTGTCCGCCCGGAGGATGAATCCGAGGTATTTGACGCTGACGATAAGCAGCAGGGCCCAGAAGATGAGGGACAATACGCCGAGCACATTGTCTGGGGAGGCCGTGATGGCATACTCGCCGTGGAAACATTCCCGCATGGCGTACAGCGGGCTGGTGCCGATGTCGCCAAACACTACGCCCAGAGCGGCAAGCGACAGGGCGGTCAGTTTCTTGCCTTCTATTTCCTTGGAGGGAGGATTCATATAATTTCTTCCTTTATGTCAATAAGCGGCACTATTGGCGATTGTCCATAAAAGAGCAACAAAAAAACTCCGTGTCCCATCCTTGTGGCTTTGCGCTTTGTCCTCGCTGCTTTCAATGCTATGGTGTACGCAATAAGTATGTTTCAATCCTCGGGAAAAGGCAAAGGTTTGCGCACAGGCCGCGGAGAGCTTCATTCTTAGCCGGCCCGTGCATCTTTCTATTGTAAGAACCGGAGCGAAACAGAGGAGTTGCACGTTATGTCCGATGGATACACAGCCATCTTCGCTCTTTTTGTCCTTGTGGCAATTGTTGCCTTTTTTGTGACCAAGGTGAGCCGGTCCATGGAGCAGCTGGACGAAGAAGGTGATGACGGCAAGACAGGGCTTTTCGGACGGTTCCGCCGCCGGGACGATTTTTTTGTGGTCGACGCAACCGGCAAAACCATTCTCATGCAGGCCGTTGCCCAGGGATTTGAGGAAGGGGTCGATCATGTTCTGGTCAAGGCCAATGTCGAAGCGGTCAATTCCGCCACGGATGACGGGACCACCGCGCTCCATTGCGCCATCGCTCCGGGCAATCCGGCCATTGTTTCCCGATTGTTGGATTTCGGCGCTCAACCCAATGTCGCCGACCATGACGGCAGAACCCCCCTCTGGCTTGCAGCTCACCGGGAGGATGCCGGGATTGCCGCCCTTCTTCTTGATTACAAGGCGGATCCGAACTGCCGGGTGGGGAAAAACCGGTTGACCCCGCTCATGGCGGCAGCCAAGAATGGGCGGATTGAGGTTGTCAACCTGCTCCTTGACCGGGGTGCGGATCCCGGTCTTGTTTCGGAAGATGGCAGGACCGCGGCCAATTTCGCCAGGGAGAATTTCAAATCGAACATGGTTGAACAGGTCGCGTACAACCAAAAACTTGCCCGGATGGTATTACGGCTTGAGGCCGGGCTAAAACCCAGGGTCTGATGTAACCAGTCGGACTTCTGGCCGTCATGTGGATTTTTCCCTCGGATTTCCGCGAAACTTCTGCCCCGATTGCTCCAGGCAAAGCAAAAAAATTTGCTCCTCTTCCGTGTTGGTTTTTCTGGTAAGCTAATACACGATTTCTGTTGCGGAACATGTTTGTAGCGCACCAACGCGGAGGTACGGCTTGTCCGATCCCGGCTGATGTGGGATGAGGATGCGGGAGCATTAAGGCTTGACAAAGCTTAAGCTTTTTCTTATTTAGGAGCATAATCTTTTAATTACATGCTTAATCTTTATCAGCGGCATCGACAGGGGGGCCTTCGGTGAACAACTTGGTTGCAAACAGAGTTTCATGGTGCGGAAGGTGAAGGGGATGAAGGAAAAGAAGAATCGTAAATATTGGCAGTTCGCCCTTGCGCCTCTTGTGCCGCTTGTAGTGATCGGTGGTTATTTTTGGCCGTATCTCGGCTATATCGCGATCACCATGCTGCTGTTCATGCTGACCCTTTCCCTGTTCCGCGGCCGTTATTATTGTGGCTGGTTTTGCGCCATGGGTTCTTTTCATGAGCGGGTTCTCGCCTTGGTAAGCCGTCAAAGGAAGATGCTGCCGGTTTTCAAGGCGCAATGGTTTCGGTGGATTGTCTTTTCCCTGATGATGGGCCTGCTGATCTCGCGGCTGATCCTGGCCGATGGTGATTCCAGAAAAATCGGGGCCGCTTTTGTGATGATGTGGACTATTTCCACGGGGATGGGCATATGGCTAGGCCTGATTTGGAAGCCGAGGTCATGGTGCAGCATCTGTCCCATGGGACTGTTTCAGGGGCTTATCGGGTTGCGCTCCTATCGGCTGCAGGTCGGAGACGGGTGCCGCGAGTGCGGCCTCTGCGAGAAGGTTTGTCCCATTGAGACCAATCCCGGCAGTATGCGGAGCCTAGGAGCTGTCAAAAGCGCCGATTGCATGCGGTGCGGGAACTGCGTGGTGAATTGTCCTTCCAAGGCTCTCTCGTTTGCGGGGCGGCCTGCTGCCTGCACTGTGAGGGATCCTCATGGAAAAGAGGCGGGTGAACTGCTGGCCAGACGTTAGTTGCCAGAGGGTCGGCGAAAGAAGTCGGATACTTGCTTGCACACAAAAAAAACCCGAATCGCTTCCAGGCGATTCGGGTTTTTTGTGTGTGTGATCTGGGGTTGCGGATCAGCCCTGCAACAGGCTCAGAACATTCTGTTTGTTCATGTTCTTGGCCTGGGCCAGGGCAAAGGATTTCGCTTCGGTCAGAACCTTCATGGTGGTGAAATTGATGGTTTCTTCCGCCAGATCCACATCGGCGATGCTCGATGCGGCGGCCAGCAGGTTGCTGCCGGAGGTGGCCAAATTATTGATGGTGGAGGTAAGCTGATTCTGGGTGGAGCCGATGTTTGCCCGGGAGGCGTCGATCTGCTCCAGGGCTGCATCGGCAATCTTGATGGCATCCTGGGCGGTTTCCTGACTCAGGACATTGATCTGTGAAAGATTGCCCAGGGTCGGGCTGCCGAGTTTATTCGCCTCTGCCGAGGCGATGGACAGCTTGATGGTTTCGCCGCTGTTGGCTCCCACCTGCACCTCTTTCCCGGTAAAGGTGCCGGCGAGCAACTGTTGCCCGTTGTAGGTGGTATTCTCGGCGATTTTGTCGAGTTGGGCCAGGGAGTTGTTGATCTCGTTTTGGAGAGCCTGGCGGGTTTCCGTGGTTTGGCTGGCGTTTGCCGCCTGCATCGCTTTTTCGCGGATGGATTGCACCAGAGCCGTTGACTGGCCCAAGGCGCTGTCCGCCACCTGGGCCATGGAAACGGCATCGTTGGCATTGCGCAGAGCCTGGCCCATTCCCTTGGCCTGACTGAGCAGGCTGTCGGCGATGGCCATTCCCGCGGCATCGTCCGAGGCCTTGTTGATGCGTCGTCCGGAAGCGATTTTTTCCAGGGATGAGGCGAGGTTTTTCTGGCTGCGCCCCAGTTGGCTTACGGCTAATGAGCTGCTGTTGCTGTTGATCGTAATAGCCATGGTATACCTCCTTGTATATTCTATACTATGCGGATAAGCTGGCGGAAGTCAAGGGGGAAGGTGGGAATTGATTCGTGAACTTGGGGAGATGCGCAGTGCCGGCGCCGCCAATCCCCCGGAGGGTTCGATGTCTTGCCGGAACAGATTCACTCCGCCTCCGTGTCTGAAGGCTGATCGGTTTCAGCTTCCAATGGGAGTCCTTTTTTCTCCAGCAGGCTCTGTTTTTTCTCTTCCTTCTTTTTTTTCTTTGCCAGCTCTCGCTGTCTTTTCTCGTATTGATAGTTGGGTTTTGCCACGTTGCCACCATTTTGGGGGAGAGGATTGATCGGTTGTCGTGCCTGGTTAGCGATTCACCGCCCGGAGAAATACCCGCAGGGGGGCCGGGTAGCCTTCCACGGTCAGGGCCGGATTGTGTGGGTCGATAAAATTTTCGTAGGATTCAAAGGTCATCCATGGGGTTTTCCGTTGTTCCTCGCTGTTCATGGGGTGGCTGCAAAAGATTTCCACCTCGGCAAAGCCGGTGCGGATGAGCCAGTTTCGCAGGCAGTTGGCCGTGGGGACGAAATAGGTGCCCGGCACCTTGGCGTAGCGCTCTTCCGGAAAAAGGGCCACCGGCGCCTCCCCCGGAATGGCCTGGGACTCGATAATCAACACGCCGCCGGGCTGCATGGCCGCCCGGATCTCCCGCAACATCTCCACCGGCGAGATGCGGTGGTAGATGATACCCATCAGAAATACCACATCAAAACAGGACGGGAAGAGGGGGATATCCTCCACTCCCATCAGCTCGATGAACAGTTCCTCCGCTCCGGCCAGGTGGCGGAGGGTCTTGAAGCAGTAATAATGCTGGAGGAATGGCTCCAGCCCGACAACGCAGCGCGGTTTATGCTCCAGCATGCGAAACATATAGTAGCCGTTGTTGCAGCCGATGTCGGCGACGGTCTTGCCGGTGAGGTCGGGCAGGGCCGGGAGCAACCGGTTCCACTTGCGCCAGCTCTGCCACTCCGCATCGATCTCAACCCCGAAGACATCAAAAGGCCCCTTGCGCCAAGGCATGAAAGCCCGCATGGACTCGTGTACCAGAGAGCGGTCCGCATCATCCAACTCCTCGGCCCGGCCGATGGTCACCGCATCCTTGCTGAAATCGGTGAATTGGGCGTGCAGATGGTGCAATGCCTCATAGGGCTCGCGAAAGCGCAGGAAGCCTTTCTTGGGCTGGGTCAGGCGGGTGGCCGTGTCTGCCCGCCTGGCGCGGATGGCGTCCTTGTTCGCGTTTTTCAGAAGATCGAGATAATCGCGCATGGTCTTGAAACGAAAACTATTTACCCGCGGGCAGCTTGATTTTCTTGTCCTCTTTCTGCTCTTTATTCTCGCGGAAGAGCAGGAAGGTCTTGCCGATGATCTGGGCTATCCGGCTTTTGGTCTTTTGGGCCAGCAGCTCGGCAGCCTCTTCCCTGGCGTAGGGGCAGCCGTCCTGGATCTTGACCTTGACCAGCTCGTGCGCGGTAAGCACTGCTTCCAGCGCAGCGGTGAGATTGTCGGTAACGCCATCCTTGCCGATCATGACCAGGGGGGAAAGATGGTGTCCCAGTCCGCGCAGGTGACGGGCCTGTTTGCCCGTAAGATACAGATTCTTGCTCATGTTTTTCGCCTAAGCCGTTGTAGTTAAGATGCTATCGTCGTCCGGGTGCCGGAGACGGCTCCTAAAAGAGGTTGGAGATAATTTTGGAGCCGCCGACCCACATGCCGGCAATGGCGCCAATGCTCGGCAGCATAAAAGCCAGGAAAAGCCGCAACAACCGGTTGCGCCACCAGCCGCGGACGCTTGCCATGTCCTGCAGAACGGTTTCAAACTCAATAACCAGCGGCGGCTGGGCCATGACCTGGATAAATGCCGTGAGATGTCCCACGCCGAGCACGGGCAGCAGGGTGGTGATGGGTGCTCCGAAAAAGGCGCCGAGGATGGTGAGGGGATGGGCCAGCGCCAGGACGGCACCTAAGGCAGCGGGAAGGCCGGTGGCCAGAATCCAGAAGAGCAGATTGTCGCCGGCCACTGCCGCGCCCTTGGTGAAGGCGATCACGGCCAAGGCCAGCACGATGATGGCGGGAATGGCCCAGCCGACTACCTTCCAGATCGGGGAAACGGGGGGGATCAGGGTGATCTCCTCCATCCGGTCGCTGCGGTCCTCGCCAAGCGCCTTCTTGATTCCGGCCACATGTCCGGCCCCCACCACGGCCACCAGTCTCTTGCCTTCGGCACCCTTGATCTTTTCCGCCAGAAAGGTGTCCCGTTCGTCGATGAGCACCCGTTTGAGTTCGGGCATGGCCTGACCCAGTTCATTGAGCAGCTCGGAAAGGACATCGGTCTCTTTCAGCTCCCGCAGCTTGTCCTCGGTGATCTCGGTTTCCTCGAACATGCTGGTGAGGATGCTGGCCAGCAGATAGTTTTTGCGCCAGAACGAGGTGGAATGCCAGGCCCGGCGCAGGGTGACCCGCACATCCCGGTCGCAGAGCGCCACGGCGATTCCATATTTCTCCGCCTCCTGCACGGCCTCCAGCAATTCGGTCCCCGGCTTGACCCCCATCTGGTCGCCCAGCCGTTTTTGGTAGGAGGCCAAGACCATGTTGATCAGCAGGGTGGCGAGCTGTTTCTTGCGGATGATCTCGCGCAGATCGAGAAGCTCCCAGGTCTTGCGCTTGGCCAGGGCCTCGTAGCGTTTCTCGTCAAGTTCCACGCAAACGCAGTCCGGTCTTTCGTCGGCAATAACCCGGCGAACCAGCTCCACGGATTCCTTGGAGATGTGGGCTGTGCCGATGAGAAAGATTTCCCTGTCGCCCATTGTAAGGCAATGGACGTCCGAGGGATAATTGGGGGCGGAATCCGCCGTGGGTTCAGTCATGTTTTTTGGTCACATTAGAAGCGGTATTGCAGCCCGGCTGTAATAAGGTGGGCCGCAGAGTTGTCGAAGGTACCGTTGATGCTGTTGGTATTGGTCGGTACAAAACGACTTTCCTTATCGTCAAAGAGATATGCCGCGCCAAGGGTAAGATTGCCGGTCGGCTGATAGCGCAGACCGCAGGAATAGATCTTGGCGTCGGAATCCGGCAGCTCGAAGCCCAGAGTCTGATCCGGGATCGGGTTCTTGTCGATGGCGAACCCGGCCATGACGGTCCATTGGGTGTTGAGTTTGTGGGTCAGGCCGATGCGGAAGGCATCGGAGTTGACCCAGTTTTTGGCCTTGGGGTTATCGAAGGCGGCCTGAAGGACACCAAAAGCATCGGTGATGGTGGTCGCATAGTTGAAGTCGAGCTTGTCGTAGGCATTCCAAAAGGTTTTGTCGTAGGTGAATTCGGCGGTGGTTTTGCCGTTGTTGCAGGTATAGGCAGTCGCCAGAGTCAGAACTGCGGGAGCGGGAACAGAGACAGAGGTGCCGCCAGAATAGGTTGCACTGTTTACAGTGGAAAACAGGCGGGCGTCTCCTTCTATGTCTAGATCAATCTTGGAGCGATAGGTGGCGGCGAGGGAAAGATTGTCCACGGGTTTATAGGTAAGAGCCAGATTGTAGCCGTACTCGGTGGTGTCGCCGTCCATGTCGCGGCTGATGGTTGTCGGGCCAACAACGCCAAGGCTTTTCACCTTTCCCTCTGCGTATATCGCCCGCACCCCGCCGCCGATGGCAATCTTTTCGTTGATCTTATAGGAAATCGTGGGGTTGATTTCGTAGGTTTTTAATGTGAACTCCTCCGCCGTTGTCCTCGGAAACGAGTTGTCCCACCGTTTGGACAACCCATACGGATAGACCACGGAAAGGCCGAAGCGAAAGTTCTTATATTCAGGCGAAACGACATGCAGGTTGGGCATGGCGAAATCCTCGCTCCGGGAGCCGCTGTTGCGGGAAGCAACGGCATTGTCCGTATATTCTATGCTGGCCAGATGGATCCAGGTGAGGCTTGCCTCGGTCTGCCAGTTGTTTTCAAGCCAGCTCATGTTGGCCGGGTTGTAATAGCTCGCATCCGCACTCGGAGTGTTGGCGACATACGCCGCGCTCAGGGCGGTGGCATTGAGGGACTGCTCCGGGATCCTATAGCCCGAGGCAAAAGCGGGGCCGGCGGCCAGTATCCCTGTCAGGGCGACAACAGCGATTTTCTTTTTCATCTCCTCTCTCCTTTCACTCGGTTCATCTGATCAGGGAACTGCTGGTGTACAGATAGCGTTTTATCTTATGGGTCGCGGTCTTGGTGAATGGCTCGCGGTGTTCGCTCGTCTGGGCAAGCTGCGCATATTGGGGCAGTTGCTGGTTTACCTGTCTTTTGATCTCCGCCAGAATCCCGGTGATATGATCCAGTTGTCTGGCCTGGCCCTTGCCCCGGGTTTCCGCGTCAATCAACCCGTAATCGAGATAGATCAGGGCTTCCAGCCGGTTGTTGCGTTCGCGTACCAGCGATTCCACCACATGCTGGAAGGCGTTGATCTTTTCCTCGATGGTCTCCGGGTAGATATTCTCCCCGTGGGAAAGGACAATCACGCTCTTGGAGCGCCCCTTGATAACGAGATTGCCCTGGGCGTCCAGAAAGCCGAGATCGCCGGTGGCCAGCCAGCCGTCCGGGTCGAGGACTTCCTTGGTGGCTTCGGGGTTGTCGCGGTATCCCAGCATCACATTGGGTCCCCGGACCAGAATTTCGCCCACTTTCGTTTCGGGGTTGGGGTTGTCGATCCGGACCTCCACATCCTGCACCGGTTTGCCTGTTGACCCCAGGGAGATGTTCGGGTCACCCCATGGCCCTGCGCTGACCAGGGGCGAGGCTTCTGTCAGGCCGTAGCCGGCAAGATATGGGAACCCGGACTCGGCCATGAATCGTTCCACCTCGATGTTGAGGGCGGCTCCGCCGATGGCGACAAACTTCAGCTTGCCCCCGAAGAACATCCGCAGCTTCCGGCCGATTTTTTGCAGGATCTTCCGGCGGACCAGGGGCAGCTTCATGGCCGCCCGCATGAAAACATTGGCGCTGATGGCCGGGAGCACCTTTTTCTTGTAGATCTTTTCCATGACCATGGGCACCATGCACATGATGTCGGGCTGTTCCTGGCCGCAGATCCGTTCCAAGACGGTGGGAGTCGGGGTTTTTCCAGCATAGACAATGCGGGAGCCCGTGGCCAGGGGCGCCAGGAAGCTGATGGTGAACTCATAGGCGTGGGACATGGGCAGGATCGAAAGGAAGGTCCAGCCCTGTACCGGCTCATGGGGAAAGATGGAGAGGGTGGCGCGGACGTTGCTGGTAAAGTTTTTGTGGCTCAACATCACCGCCTTGGCGTGGCCCGAGGTGCCGGAGGTGTAAATGATCGAGGCGATGTCGTCGGGGTCGGCCAGATCCACGGCAAGCGCTTTTTTGTTTTCCGGCAACCCGCCGGCCCCGGCAAGAAATTGGCTAAAAGGGAGGACGGCCACGAGGTTGTTCTGGTCGACACCGTCATCCAGGGTGATAACGGTCTTGAGTGTTTTGCCGGGAAGCTCATAGAGCTTTTCCAGCTGGCGCTGGGTGGTGAAGAGAATCTTCGTTCCGGCCTCGTTCAGGATGTGTTTGACATCGGCCTCTGGAAAATCGGGGAGAATCGGGACCGCTATCGCTCCAAGGCGTACGATGCCGAAGTAACTCATGCCCCACTGGGGGGAGTTGTCGGCGAGAATCGCCACCCGGTCGCCTTTTTTGATGCCGCGCTCCTTGAGCAGGGCCGCGATTTCCAGGGATTTTTGCCGGAACTCCCCATAGCATATGGGGGGATGAAAGGCGAAGCCTGCCACGGGGCGGTTTTCGAAGGATCGGGCGCTTTCCTCCAAGAGCAGGTTCAAGGTTGTTATGGTGGCGGAGATCATGTTCGCATGGCGTTATTTTTTTTGAAATCGCAAGGGAAAGCCGCTTTTACAGCAGGAAGCGAAAGCGATCGGCAACGGTCGGTAAGCTGTAAATTTTTGATTTCTGAGTCTCGTTTGTCTGTGCAGCGGACCCGCGCCGATGGGGCGAAACCCATCCGTTGACCGCGTTTTTTCACGTGTCCATCACTTTTTTCAGGGTCTGGTACAGGGCCTGAATTTCCACGGGCTTGGTCAGATACTCGTCCATGCCGGCTTCAAGGCATTTTTCCCGGTCGCCCTTGATGGCGTTGGCGGTGAGGGCGATGATGGGCAGCTCAAGCCGCAGGGATGTGCGGATGGCCCTGGTGGCGGCCAGCCCGTCCATCACCGGCATCATGACGTCCATCAATACGGCGTCATAGGTTTTGCTTTGCAGGGCGACAAGGGCTTCCTGACCGTTGCCCGCTATATCAACCAGAATGCCTGTTCTTGTCAAGAGTTGACTTGTTACCATCTGGTTGACCCGATCGTCCTCAACCACGAGCACCTGCTTGCCGGTCAGCGCCGCGAACAGTTTTTTTTCGTTGTCCGCTTCCGGAGAGGGCGGGATCCGGTCTTCTCGGGTGGGGTCTGTTGTCCCGAGGCAGGTGGCGATCGCCTCATATAAGTAGGACTGCTTGAGCGGTTTGTTCAGAAAGGTGATCCCGGGGCAGGGGGCGGTGCCATCAAACGCTGTTTCCGTGTCGGGCTGGGTGAGGATGATGACCGGAATTCCGGGGGCATCCGGCTGGGTGGCGTTGCGCTCCTTGAGAAAACCGGGCAGATCGAATCCTGTCAAGGAGCTGTCGAGCACGAGGAGTGCATGATCCCGGGCCTGCAAGGCAATGGCCAGGGATATGGTGTCCGTGCCGGGATTGGGGAGTGTTTCTGGCCTGCAACCGAAACCGGAGAGCATCTCCAGCAAGGTTTCCCGCAGGGCCGGATGCCCGGTTGCCACGAGTACCCTGGCGCCGGAAATCGAGGCGGGAAGCGTCAGGGGATGTTGTTGCGCCTGGGGTTGCAGCTGTACCCTGATGGTGAAATGGAAGGTGCTGCCCTTGCCCGGCTCGCTTTCGGCGCTGATTTCTCCGCCCAGGAGAGTGACCAATTGCTTACTGATGGCAAGGCCAAGGCCGGTTCCTCCGTACAGCCTGGAGGTTGAGCTGTCTGCCTGGGTATATTCGCTGAAGAGCTGTCTGATCTGGTCATGGTTGATGCCGCTGCCGGTATCCCGGACGGAAAAAGACAGCATTGCCTCGTTGTTGTTTTGTGTGTCACAACGCGCCGTGATGGCGACCTCGCCTTTTGCCGTGAACTTGATGGCGTTGTTGACCAGGTTGATCAGGATCTGCCGCAGGCGAAGGGAATCCCCGGTTATGGCGTATGGGGTATTGCCGCTGATGTTGATCAGCAACTCAAGGCCCTTGTCGGCAGCCTGCTTGCCGAACAGGTCCGCAAGGCTCTCCATGGTTTCCCGCAGATCGAAATTGGTGCATTCCAGATCAAGACGGCCGGCTTCGATTTTTGAGAAATCGAGGATGTCGTTGATCAAGGCAAGCAGCGCCATGCCGGACTCCTGGATAATGGCAAGGTACTGTTGCAGCTTTGCGGTTTTGGCCGTTTTTGCCGCCATGTTCGCCATGCCGAGGATGGCATTCATCGGGGTGCGGATCTCATGGCTCATGGAAGCAAGAAACTGGGATTTGGCCTTGCTGGCGGATTCCGCCCGTGCTTCCGCTTTTTGCCGGTCCCTCGCTTCACGGGCAAGATCCTCATTGGCTCGGCTCAGGTTTGCCGTTCGTTCTTCGAGCAGGGCCTCCAGGGAGTTTTTAAACTGTTCCATATCCCAGAAGGATTTTTCCAACTCGCCGTGGGCTTCTTCGAGCTGTCTGGCGTAAACGGTTTGCAGCTGTTCTTTTTCCTGTTTCATGAGTTGGAAGCGGTCGGCGAGCCCCATGGACAAAAGGATGACTTCCCAAGCCGAGCCGATCTGGATACCCCAGTGGGTAATAAAGGTGTGGGGCAGGATGCCGAAGGTCTTCAGCGCGTATACCGTTACCCCCAGCATGGAAACAGACCAGGCCAGGAAGTAATAACGGGCAGGACGGTAGCCTCTGATCATGCAGATGAAGCCTGCAACGATGAGGGCAACCACCGTCAAACTCATCAGGGTTGCCAACCGGATGCTCAAATTGTAGCCGACAAAAAGAGTCAGAGCGCTGCCGATTATGGAAAGGACGAGCCCTGCCCGGAGAATGGTGTCAATCCGGGGGACGTTTCTTGCGGTGTCAAGGATGTTCCTGGTGAACTGGGTGGCGAAGATATAGGCGAGGAAAATAAACAAGGGCGTGCAATTGTTGGCCCACCAGATCTGGCTGGGCCAGAAATACTGGAAGGCCATGCCGTTGACGCTCAACTGGAACAGCATGTAGGTAAAGACAAAAAGAACGTAGTAAAGATAGGTGCTGTCCCTGAGGCCAAGATAGATGAAAAAATTGTAGATCATCATGACCAGCAGGATGCCGTAATAGATGCCGAGCAAGGTTTGTTCCAGGCTGATTTCGCCGGCCAGACAGGCAGGGGAATGCAGTGTGAGCGGCAGGTTCAGCGAACTCGTCGTTTCGCAGCGGATATACAGGGTTTTCTCCTCGCCGGTAGCAAGTCTGACCGGGAAGATGTTGTTCTTGTGTTGGATGGTCCTGTTTTTGAAAGGGAAGCTGTCTCCTGCCTCGAGAACGGTGAAACCGCCCGTGCCGGTGGGGGTATACAGATCCACATGGTCAAGAAGGGGGTATTTCACTTCGAGGAAATATTCCACGGAGTGAGGCAGGCTGTTTTGTACGGTAAATCGAGCCCAGACCGCGGAAGTGGTAAAACCGAAACTGGGGGTGGCGGCGGTCGAAGGGGTAAACCGGGCTTCTGGTCGCCCTGCAACGATGTCGGTGATCGTGAGATTTCTGCTCGGATCTTCAAGGAGTTCGAGGTGTTTCGCCAGGGAGTATGTGCCTTGTTCCGGGGTGATAACCACCGGGACCGGCATGGCTCGGGCCGTTGCCGGGGCCGCCAGGAGGCAAAAAAACGCGAAGCACCGGAGGCAGCGCCCTATTCGTGATCCGGTGAGCATGAATGCCTCCCGTGTGTGCATGACCGCATGCATGTTGATCTTGTGTTTTCCCGTGCCAAGAGGAAGTGTTCCGCGGGACACCTTCAGTATAAACATGAAAAATAAAGCAAAAACAATATGTTTGTCGAGTGTTATCAGCGGGGAAGATGTGGTGGCAAGGGATTTTTTAACGGGCTGTGTCACGATGTGGTATATATGAATTGCAGGGAAAAGATAGGCGTTATCCAAGGCAACGGCGGCTTAAGGGGCGAGGTGGTGGACAATGTGCATCGTCTGCCGCCTGGAATGTTCCAAGCACAACGCAGGAGGCTGAAAGATGAAGGAAAAGATTGCAGTCATTGTCGTGATGGCGGCATTCCTGGCAATGGTGTCTCAGTCCAGGGTATTTGCCAATGACGAGGGCGGAGAGACGGCCTACCGTTTTGATCCGGCAACCCAGACCAGCCGTGCCCTGGAGGATAAGAATACCTGGGCTGGCTACAAGCTGTATCGGAGTAATTGCAAAAGCTGTCATTTCAGGGGAAATGACAAGGGGGCTCGGTTTTTGGATACAGATTCACGCACCATGCGGGGTTGGAATGCTGTGTTTTATAAGAAAAGCGTGCAATGCGCCAAGGACGGCTCCTGGGCCAAGCTTTCCCCGGAAGAATTGCTGAATATAAACGACTACCTCTACAGCAAGGCCTATGACACCTGGGATCCCATGTCCAGTAAAAGCTGCGGCTGATAAGCCCAGGCTGCTCCCGGTCCGGGGGCGATAACAATCAGATTCTGGTGAAGTTCCAACTCAGCGGCCGGCCGTCTTTGTAGGGAAGATGGCCATGGAAGATGCGGGGGTCGGAGTCAAAAACCAGAGGCAGGAAATACCGGTCTCCCTCCCACATCGGCAGAAGATGCAGGTGCGCGATGGGGTGCCAGGCGAGCGCCCCTTCTTCATTTTCGGCAAACGGGGTGCCGTGGAAGCGGTCGATCCGGAAGATAAAACCCAGCCAATCTTCCCCCTGCGGACCGAAGCCCGGCCAGTTGATGGTTCCGCGCAGCAGAATCTCCTCGCAGTCGATTCCGGCTTCCTCCTTGATTTCCCTGGTGATGCAGGTGAGGACATCCTCGTCCGGCCGCATTTTGCCGCCAAGGCCGTTGTACTTACCCAGATGGGCGTCAGAGGGCCGGGCATTGCGATGGACCAGAAGGGTCTCGCTCCGATCCGGAGAAATAATGTAGCCGAGGGTGCCGATGATGGGGGTGTAGATCATGTCCGTCCTGTTGTCGGAAGTAGCGAAAAGGTTGAAAAGATTTTTGTTGAAATCGCAAGAAGCCGCGATTACAACGGTTGTCGTTTTGTAACTCTTTGATTTTGTGTTGCGGACATGTGGGTTTCCCCCTTTTTTCCGCGTCTGTCATATATGTCCCTTTTCAAATCCGGCATGATTCTATACCATGGTTTCATGCAGGGCAAGAGGCGCGGCAGGGGTATCCGCCTGCCGCTTTTGCCTTAGAGCTTGTCCGTAAATAATCTTTGGTGCTCGCATCCAGCTTTTGGCCGGCTTTGACCGCTCCTCAATCGCAAAATCCGTCTCAAAATCAGGCGCGATCCCTGAAAAGCTTATTTACGGACAAGCTCTTAATATATCGGAGTGAACATGGCAATCCTTATAGTTGACGATATTCCGGTGAACCTGATGCTGCTTGAGGAGATGCTCCAGCAGGAGGGGTATTCGGATATTTATTGTGTCAGAAGCGGCCAGGAAGCCCTGGATATGCTGGACACCACGGAAAAGGCCGAGGCTGAGGAGAAGAGAATCGACCTCATCCTCATGGACGTCATGATGCCGGGGATGGACGGGATAGAGACCTGCCAACGGATAAAGGCGCAGGACGGGCTGCGGGACATCCCGGTGATCATGGTCACGGTTCGGGATGACGATGAGGCGCTCGCCCAGGCGTTTGCCATGGGTGCGACAGACTATATCATCAAGCCTGTCAAGGAGATCGAGTTGCTGGCCAGGGTTCGCGCAGCCCTGAAGCTGAAGCGGGAAACCGACCGCCGCAAGGCGCGGGAGCAGGAGCTGGTCGCGCTCACCCGTCAACTGGATACCATGAATCGCCGCTTGATGCAGATGGTGCCGAGGGACAGTCTTACCGAGGTTGGCAACCGCCGGTATTTTGACGAGATTTTCGTCAGGGAGTGGAACAGGGCGCGGCGGGAAGCGATTCCCCTTTCCCTGCTCATGGTGGATCTTGATGATTTTAAAAAAATTAATGAAACCCAGGGGCGGGACAAGGGCGATGAATGCCTGCGGAAGGTGGCGGACGCCTTGAGCTGTGTCCTCAAGCGGGCAGGGGATACCCTGGTCCGTTATGGCGGAGAGGAATTTGCCGCCATCCTGCCCAACACCCCCCATGGGGGCGCCTTGGTCGTGGCCCATGAATTCATGGGGCAGATGGCCACGCTGGCCATTGGGCATGCCGGGGCGCAAACCGGAGAGGCCCTGACGGCGAGTATTGGCCTGGCAAGCATCGAGCCGTGCCGTGGGTCCGACATGCAGAGTTTGATAATCGCCGCGGAAGGGGCGCTGTATCTCGCCAAGGGTGAAGGGGGCAATCGGATCAAAGTGGCGCTTGATTGTCTGTAGCGCATGACAACCATTGGGTAAGGAGGATGATGATGAAGCAATGCAGCCTGCAGGATTTTATGGAGGAACTCAAGCCCTGGCTCGACAAGAATCATATCCGAAGCGCCGAGCTGAGCGGTGGGGACAGATTGACCATTCATTTCCTGGATGGGATGAAAAACGTCTACCAGATTGATGATTGCAACGCAAAACAGATCGGGGCAGTTGTCGGCGATTTAAGGAAAAAGGGGATAGCGGTTAAGGAAGAATGATTTTTTAAGCTGTATCCTCTTTTAAAAAAATGTCCGCTTCGTCGTCCCTGGCAAGGTGGATATTTTTTTTGACCAACTGCTTCGGCTCCGTATCCGCGGTCAGGAAAATAAAGATAGATGGGGCTGTGGGGATATGGCATAATTTTTACTATACGCAGGAGGGCATCGGACGAGCCTTTTGCGATCCAGGATCTGGTGGGGGCATGGCTGTGGAGACGGCGGCAGAGACGCAGAAGCAGTTTCTCATTCTCAAGAACGCGGTTGAAAATACCAACGAGGCTTTTGTCACCATTGACGAAAACTCCTTGGTTATCTTTTTCAACAAGGCGGCGGAGAGGATGTTCGGGTATGACCGGGCTGAGATAGTCGGTCATGACCTGGGTAAAATCCTGACCAGCATGTGCCGGGCCGGACATGAGCTGGCAGTGGCCCGCTATATCCGGACCGGGCAGGCAACCTTGATCGGGCATGAAACGGAGCTGGTGGTTGCCCGTAAAAACGGGGAGACCTTTCCCGCCTCCATCTCTTTTTCCGTGGCGGATATTGAGGGGCAGCTCTATTTTACCGGGTTGGTCAGGGATCTCTCCGACACCAGAAACCTGGAGGACCGGCTTGCCCAAAACGAACGGTTGGCCGCGCTGGGCCAAACCGTGGCCGAGATCAATCATGAGATAAAAAATCCCCTGATCATGATCGGCGGGTTTGCCCGGCAGCTCTTGAAAAAAACAACGGAGGAAAAAGACAGGGCCAAGCTGGCCATTATCGTCGATGAGGTCACACGCCTGGAGCACCTGCTTGCCGGCCTTAAAGAGCTGTACAAACCCCCGCAGTTAAATTTGGCGGGAATCTCCCTGAATGACCTGCTGGAGGAGGTTGTTGCCCTGGCGCATTCCTATTCCGGCGGCAAGGGGGTTGACATCCGGCTTGCATCCACCATCGATGTCGAGGTCGAGGTGGACCGGGAGAAGATAAAGCAGGTGTTGTTGAATCTGGTGAAGAACGGGATTGAGGCGACCCCGCCGGGGGGGAAGATCGTGATCAGCACCAGGGTGCAGGAAAAACGGGTGGAGGTTGACGTAACGGACAGCGGGGAGGGGATTCCCGAGGAGATCAAGAAACGGATATTTCTGCCTTTTTTTACTACAAAAGAGCAAGGGACCGGCCTGGGGCTCTGCATCTCCAAAAGGATTGTGGAGGATCACCCCGGTTGTTCCTTCAAGTTGGACAGCGAGGAAGGAAAGGGAACCGTCGCCACCATTGGTTTCCGGCGCGGCAAAGCGTGAAATGTCCTCAGGCCGGCAGACCCCTGAGAAGCAGTTCCCGTTCGCGCTGGCGGATATAACGGGTCAATTCATCCTCTTCCTTTCGTTTGCTCCGAAAGGCCACCCCGTAAAAGACAATGCCTTCCTGTCGGTCATGGAAGGTTCGGACAACCTCTCCTTGGGATACCTTTTTCTGCTGCCATCCCGTTAGGATATTCTCCCCTTCCCTGGCCGGAATCGACAGGGCTATGTCCTGGATAGCGGTTTGTGGCAACTCCACCGGTTTTTTTGAAAAAAAGAGCATGCCCGTGGCGCTGATATTTTTCAGGGTAAGACCGAGGTGCAGGTTGCTATTGCTCCGGAAGGAAACATGGCAACCGACCGGAACGTCCACCCGGTAGCTGGCCCTCCGTTGCAGGCGGAAAATCTCCCCTGGCGGCGAAGATTGCAGGGTATCCGCTGATTCGGCAAGGATCCGCACGTCAAAATGGTTGGTAAGCCGTGTTTCGTCCTTGAAGATCAGTCTGATTTTCTCGCAGGGACGCCAGTCGCGGGGTCTGTCGATGAGCAACCCCTGGGCATTGGCGCCGAGCAAAATGGAGGGGCCGGATTGATACCCCTTGCTGGCAAGAAAAACCGGAAGATGTCCGGTTACGAGCCGGGTTACGGCCCGGTTGATAATTTCGCCGGAGGCGGAGTTTTCGTAACCGGCGCCGATGTCCTGCCAGCCGGGAACCGCGAGTGTTTTTTTTGTAGGCATGCGATAATCCTTTGAACGGAGTGTTGTCCAAAAAAGATTACGCTGAACGGCTCGGACAGGCAATAAGGGGCGCTCTGTATTTTTTCCTGAAAATGGATTCAGGCCGCGATGCCGACGCGGTTACGACCGGCTTTTTTTGCTTCGAGCATGGCGGTGTCGGCCTGCTTGATAAAGCCGGACAGGTCAGGCTGGGCGGCTGTGGCCCCCGGGGAATAGCACGCCACGCCGAAGGTAGCGGTCACCCGGATCTGGTGTTGGTCGACGATGTTGGTCTGGTCCTCGATGGCTTGCCGTAGCCGTTCCGCCAGTACCCCCGCTTGCTTTAACTCGGTCTCCGGTAAAATCATGAGAAATTCCTCTCCGCCGTAACGGCCGAGGATGTCGCTCTGGCGGCATTGCTCCTGGGCTGTGGTGCTGATCATTTTCAATACCGCATCGCCGGCCTCATGGCCGTAAGTGTCATTAATCTGTTTGAAATGATCCGCATCGAAAAAGATACAGGAAAGGGGGTGACGGTAGCGGGTGGCGCGGTCGAATTCCTCCCTGAGGCGGGTGCGCAGGAAACGGCGGTTTTTTAGCTTGGTCAGATCGTCGGTTATCGCCATCTCCTGAATAATTTCTTCCGCTGCCACCAGTTTTTTCTGGAGCGTGATTACCAAGCGATGGACGATGGTCAGAAAAGAGACCAGCGTTACCGTGAACAGCAGGCCAAGGAGCAGCCTGTTGAGCATCAAGGCCCGTTCCATTTCTTCGATGTTGAAGCGGATGCTGATGCCCCCACGCACATCGCCAAGCCGGTATCCCTGCGCGGCATGGCAGGCGAGGCAGGCTTGCTCGACAATGAGCGGCGCCATGTACCGGTAATGGGTAACGCCATTGCTTTTTTCCTTGGTGGTCGCCTCGCTTTTTCCCAGGGCAAAGCTGAGTAGCGCCTGTTGTTCAAAGGCATCCGGCGTATTTTTTGGGTTGAGCGGCTTGAAGCTGGTGATGTGGAACTGGAAAGCGCCTTCCTTGTCGGCGATTTCCGAGATTTCCCGGGTCATCAGGGCGGGGTTCTTCTTGGTGTAAATTTTGCCATTGCCCGCTGTGATATCGGGGTTCTGGAGGTAGGGGTTGGACTCCATGCCGGGTGTTTTTTCGACAAAGACACCGCCGTGCAGGGCATTCCATTTGCGGGTGATGATAAGGCTGCTGTAAAGCGCTTGGGCCCGGTTTTTGAGCCCCTGTTCGATGGTTTTCTGGTTGTTGAGATAGATGCCGGTGAAGAGCGCGGAAATGAACAGCAGGATGACCATGCTGATATTGACGGTAAATCGTTTCCAGGGCGACTTGTAATCTGATTCCGGTGGCGTCATGACTTAAAGTGTAACTGAAATGCGGAAGGGATTTCCATAGAAATATTGCCGGCTACCGGGATATTGCGGAGATTCCTTTTCTTGCTTTGTAGCCCCTTGTTTGTCCGCATGCTTGTGATGATGTGGCTCTCGACAGCCTCAAGGGTGTTCCATCGCGGCAAGCCCTGAATACGCGACGACCTTGTTCCTCCCTGTTTTCTTGGCCCGGTAAAGGGCTTGGTCGGCAAAGGCCAGCAGCTCTTCGGGCTTTTGCGGGGAGTGGGGCCGGGTCGCGGCCAGACCGATACTGATGGTGACCCGCATGGCAACGTCCTTATCCTGGTGGGTATATTCCTGAGCCCGGGCGCGGATACGTTCGGCGATGCGCGTGGCGCCGTCCAGGTCGGTATTGGGCAGGAGGACGGCAAATTCCTCCCCGCCGTAGCGGGCCACGGTGTCGGTGGCCCGTGCCTCGTGGAGAATCTGTTCCGCCGTGCCTTTCAAGACCAGATCGCCAAAGGGATGGCCGCAGGTATCGTTGACCTCCTTGAAAAGGTCGAGGTCGAGCATCATGCAAGACAACTCGGTCTCGTGGCGTTGGGCCAGGAGAAATTCATGGCGGAGCATTTCCTGGAAGTAGCGGTGATTGTAAAGGCCGGTCAGGCTGTCGTGGCTGGTCTCCTCGCGGAGTGTTTTGTTGAGGCGGCTTAATTCATGGGCGACCGAGGTCATCCGGTTGGCGTGGGAGATGAGCAGGCTGAGGAGAAGGGCGGTGATGGTTGCGGTTATCCCGCCGATCAGCAGATGTTCCGGATCAAGATAGGGGATGTCCGGGTGCAAAAAAACATCGATGACCGGACTGATGTTGGCCATGAGCAGCACAATGGCCAGATAGATCAGGGCGCGGATCATCTGCTGGCGCATGGTTCTCCCTGTTCAATGAAAGATTCAAGCCCTTCTTCCGGGCGGCGAGTTGACTGTCTCTTATATTTTTAACAAATAAAGAGGGGGAAGTACAGCCGTTGGAATTTTTATGGTTCGCCGGCCAGGCGGTTGATCAAACGGCGGTGGGGGGCGGGAAAGGCGAAATTGTCAAGCTCGTCCGGGCTTGCCCATCGGTATTCCTGGGCGGCGTGAAGGATTGGTCCTGTTTCGCTGCCCCGCAGGAGGCAGTGATAACAGTGCAGCGTGACCCGGTATTTGGTGAAACTATGTTTGATGGTCCCGATTTTTTTTAGCCCATGGATGGCAAAACCTGTTTCCTCCCGATACTCCCGGACAAGAGCCTCCTCCGGCGTCTCGCCCTCCTCCAGGCATCCGCCGGGGAATTCCCACAGATTGGGCCAGACATCATCTGCCAGACGTTTCTGGATGTATATCTTCCCCTGGTGGTGGAGTATCCCGCTTACCATGGTGATGGGGATAATCTCCCGTGTTTTGCCCGCCACCGGTCTCTCGCTCACCACCCCTTGGGCAAAGGCCTCGCAGTGGGCGCGGACGGGACACGCATCGCACCGGGGGGTGCGGGGCAGGCAGACCAAGGCGCCCAGCTCCATGAGCGACTGGTTGAAAAAACGTGCCTGGCCCTCGGGGATAAGCTCGGCTGCTTTTCGCCAGATGAAGTCGTGGGTCTGCTTTTCCTTGACCGGTCCGGCCAGGTTGAAAAGCCGGGAGAAAAGGCGCTCCACATTGGCGTCCACGATGGGGTGGCGCCGGTTGAAGGCCAGGCTCATGATCGCCCCGGCGGTGTACCTGCCGATGCCCGGCAGCCGGAGCAGGGCGCCATGGTCTTCCGGCAGGGCCGAGTCATGCCGCTGATTGAGCAGTCCCGCGGTCTTGAGGAGGTTTCTGGCCCGGGAGTAATAGCCCAACCCTTCCCACAATCGCAGAACCTCCTGTTCACGAGCCTCCGCCAGGGTGGCAATGTCGGGGAAATTTTCGAGCCAGCGGTTGAAGTAGACAACCACCCGATCCATCTGGGTCTGCTGCAGCATGATCTCCGAAATCCAGATGTGATAGGGAAGATAGGTCCGCCGCCAAGGGAGATCGCGGCCGTTTTCGGCAAACCAGTGGAGCAGGGCATCCTGGAGGGCAGGTAGGGGCATGGTGGACCTGTTCATCCTTCCTTTAACAGACGCAACAGGTCGGCGGGATTCATGGCGTGGCTGACATCGGTGCCTTCCAAGAGGCTGTCCGCCAGGGCTCTTTTCTCGTGGTGGAGATGAACGATCTTTTCCTCGATGGTATTCTTTGCCACCAGGCGGTAGATGGTCACCGGGTGTTTCTGGCCGATGCGATGGGCCCGGTCCGAGGCCTGGTCTTCCACGGCGGGGTTCCACCAGGGGTCCATGTGGATCACGTAGTCCGCGGCGGTGAGGTTGAGGCCCACCCCTCCGGCCTTGAGGCTGATGAGGAACAGGTCGCCATGGCCCGCCTGGAATTCCTGGACCTGGCGTTGGCGTTCCTTGGGCGCGGTGCTGCCGTCCAGGTATCTATAAGAAATGCCCTCCCGGTCGAGATGTTCGCGAACCAGGCTGAGGTGATCGACAAACTGGCTGAACACCAGGGCCTTGTGCCCGTTTTCCCGCAATTCGTCAACAAGCTTGGCAAAGAGGGTGAGCTTGGCGCTGGGAATGTCCGTTTCGGGCAGGACCAGGCGGGGGTTGCAGCAGGCCCTCCGCAGTTTCATGATCTCGGCCAGGATCTGCAGCGAGCGTTTCCCCGGCGGGCCGTTTGCCTGGCGCAGGTTTTCCAGGGCCTTCTGCCGGAGGGCCACATAGAGGGCAGCCTCTTTTTCCTCCATTTCCACCTGCAAAAGAATCTCGGTGCGCTCGGGCAACTCCTCCAGAACCTGGGATTTGAGGCGACGCAGGATAAAGGGGCTGATCAGTTTTTTGAGTTTTTTCCGTGCCTCCGGGTCGTTGCCGCGCTCGATGGGGATGGCGAAGCGCTGGTTGAACTGGTTCAGGGAGCCGAGGAGCCCCGGATTGATGAACTGAAACAGGTTCCAGAGTTCGGTGAGGTGGTTTTCAATGGGGGTGCCGGTGGTGACCATCTTGAATCGGCCCTGCAAGAGCATGGCTGCCCGGGAGCGTTTGGTAATGAAGTTCTTGATGGCCTGGGCCTCGTCCAGAATGATGGTCTGCCAGTTCCGGGTGGCCAGGAGCGCTGATTCCTGCTGAAGCAGGCCGTAGCTGCAGATGAGCAGGTCAAGGGGGCCAAGCTCGGCGAGCATCTTCTTTCTCTGGCGGCCGCCGAAGAGAACGACCCTGAAGGTCGGGGCAAAGCGGTTTGCCTCTTCCTGCCAGTTGGGGCAGACCGAGGTCGGGGCCACCACCAGGGTCGGCCCTTGGTCGGCGCGGTCAAGGGCCAGGGCCAGGGCCTGGATGGTTTTGCCGAGGCCCATGTCGTCCGCCAGGCAGGCCCCCACCCCCCAGTTGGCCAGACGGGCCAGCCAGTTGAAGCCGGTCAGCTGGTAATCACGGAGCACCGCCTTGAAGGTGGACGGCAGTTTCGGCTCATATGCCTGGGCCTCCTTGAGGCGTTTTTGTTGCTCCTGCCAGCGCTCGTCCGTATGCAGATCGCCGACTCCGCTGGTGAAATCCTCCAGGGCCAGGGCGGCAAGGGGGTGGAGGCGGATCGTGGTTTTCCGGAGTTCGGCAAAGGCGGCGAGTTCGTCCAGACGTTTGCGCAGCTCCCTGGACAGGGCGAGGAAATGGCCGTGCCCCAGGGGGATGAAGCGGCTGGTGTTGGTCTGGGCCATTTCGAGCAAGGTGCGCATGTCGAGCACCAGGGATTCGTTGAGTTTCAGGGTTCCGCTCATCTCGAACCAGTTGTTGCGTTCCTTGACCGAGAGCAGGAACTGGTTGAGTTCGGCGGGCGGGCTTACCGTGAGCCGTTCCCCTTCGGGCCATTCGATGATGACGTCATCCGGCAGGCTTTGCAGCTCAAGGAGGAGTTGCAAGCATTCCTCCGGGTCCTGCAGCAGCCATTCCCGCTCAAGGTCGGTGCCCTTTGTCAGCATGGGGCAGGATTCCTCGACAAACCGTCCGTTTGTTTCCTCCAGTTCCAGGTTGCGTTGGGTCTGGGTGCGTTTGCCGCCGCTGTGGGCGATGATGGTTTTCGGGCCTTCTCCAGGCTTGTGGTACGGCCCGTCGGGCTGGAGGGGCTTAACGAGCATGGCCAGCCTGAATCCAGCCCCGTATGGCAGGAGCTGCATGTGGATGCGCGAATCCGGTTGCACCTCGGCAACGCCCACGGATTTTCCTTCGATGGTCGAATGCACGGTCATGAAGGAGGAGATGTTGCCCAAGGTGGCAAAAAGTTCGTCCTTGCCGCCCAAGGGGACGCTCAAGCCCTTGGGGCCGATGACCTCGGCCACCCGCCGGTGGTCGCCGGTGATGGGGAAAATCCGGAAACGGGCCGGGGTTTCCCGGATGATTATCGCTTCGGTGCTGTCGGGCCACGGCGAGAATTGGATCAGCAGTGAGTCGCCCTGCTGGTCAACGCGCAATTCCGGTTCGCCTTGCAGGATCTCAACCGGGGTTTTCGGCGAGTCGGCGAGAAAAACATAGGGGTGCCCGATGAGGGGTACCAGGGCATTGGGCATGGTGAATTGGAAGAAAACGCCCCGGCTGTCTTTTTTCTCGGCAATGGTCCCGCAGGCCAGGAGATCCTGCGCGTTTAAAAAAGAGGGCTTGTTTTTGCGAAAGAGTTTTCGCAAGGCCACGGATCTGCCCTTGGTCCATTGGCCACGGGCGGTGAGATTCTGGATCTTTGGCGCCAGGGAGAGGGCTTCATCCTGACTGCGGTAATCAATCATCCAAGCCAGCCGGGAGGATGTTTCCGGCTTGGGCGGGTTCAACAGTGGAGCCGAACTGAAGCTGAGGGCGCGCAGGGCGCGTTGCCATTGTTCCTCCGGGGTAATTGCGGTGACCAGGGAACAGGCCTCGCTCAGCTCGGTGGAAATGGCCGGAGAGTTCGATCTTTCTCCGGCCAGGCGCAACAGGGAGTCGTATTCACGGGCGAGCCACAGATAGCCGTGGCTTGCGGATTTTTTCCGGAAGGATTTCAGGTGCGGCAGGCAGACCGGGCTGGGTTTTCCTTCGATCCAGTAGGTGACCAGGGCCAGGAAAAGCGTGGTGATGCTGTGCGGCGTGGGCAAGAGGCTGACGGCCGTGAGTCGGTCGCGGGCCAGGTCAAGCCGGTTCTCCTTCGCTTCCACCAGGGCGAGGAGCAGGGTGTAGGCAGGAAGAAAGGGGTTGTGGGGTTGAATCTCCTCGATGTCTTGGATAATGTTTCTGATCTGCTGGTGCGCGGTGTAATCCCCGTTTTTGAGCAGGGCCATCAAGTAGAACAGCCCTTCGACCCCGGTGAAATATGCCTGTGCATTCTGGTTGGCTTTTTTGATCTTGGCGAGATCTTCTCCGTAGCAATGGATGGCAGCGGTTGTTTCCCCGGCAAGAAACCGCAGCCAGCCCAGCACCCCCAGCGGCGGTCCCTGTTGCGGGCTGCCGGCAAGCCAGGCGGAGGCTGCCCGGGTTTGTCCCCGGATGAGCAGATGGGAGGTGAGCAGATAGGCGAAGGGCTCGCGGTTTTTAGCGGGCAGAGCTTTAAGGAAATGCTTGTCTTGCAAGTATTCCAGAGGCAGGGTGATTTCCGCCAAATGGAGCAGGCCGCCGAGGAATATCTGGTGCAGGGCATAGAGCTGGACATGCAGGGGGAGCCCGGCAAACCATGGCGGATCAAAGGGGGTGCCGCAAAGAGTGGCCAGGGGGTTTTCCGGGAAACGGCCGGCAAACTCCTCTTGGAGTTCGAGGAGACGGAGGAGGTTGTGGTTGTACCCTGTTTCATCCCCGGCCAGGAGGGCGAGGCGGAGATCGCGCAGGGAGCGGCGCCACAGGCAATCCGGATCCGGAGTTTCTTCCGGGGGTGGGGCGGGCCAGGCCTGTTTGACGGCGGCGGCCAGGGCGGCAAAGTACGGCTGTCTCCGGGCATCGTGGGCCACGGGTTCAAGAATTTCCTTGCGGCAGGCGCAGCCATTTTCCAGAAGATTTTTTTCTGTAAGCACGGCCAGGGCAGCCAGGAAGCTCTCTTCCGTGGCCGTGGGCCAGGCCGGGCCGGCTGCCGGGGGGAACAGGCAAGAAAGCAGGGCAGCTTCCCGGACCGCTTCCCCGGTCAGGGCGCAGGCTTGCAAGGTGAAGCGGAGGTGGGGCGGCAAGGATTGGTATGCGGCCCATGGACCCTGTTTTTTTTGCGGGATGCTCATTTTTGCAGGTGGCGGTCCTAGTCTCGGATGAAACTGTTGAGTTTGGCGATAAGGGCGTCCTCGGGCAAGGCCCCGACAATCCGGTCGACAACCTGGCCGTTTTTAAGGAAAATAAGGGTTGGAACGCCCCGGATCCCGTATCGTCCGGCGCTGAGATGGTTTGCGCTGGTGTCGATCTTGGCGATGATCGCTCGCCCGAAAAATTGTTGCGCCAGCCGGTCGACAACCGGGGCCAGCATCCGGCAGGGGCCGCAGGTCGGCGAATAGAAGTCGAGCAGCAGCGGCAGATCGGCCTCGCGGATCACCAGCGCAGCGTCCTGGTCGGTAAGCTCAACCGGCGTGGCGTAGCCGGCCATGGGCAGAGGTGTCCGGCATTTGCCGCAGCGCGGGCCACGGTGTTGTTTGCTTGCTGCCATTTTATTCTTGGTCTTGCAGCTTGGACATGCAACAATCAGGGTATTCATGGTATGATGCCGGTCAAGGGAGATAAGGGGATAATAAGGTCGCTGAGCATGAAAATCCATTTCTTGGGGGTTGGCGAAGCCTGCGACCCGGAGCGTTTCAATACCTCGCTTCTGGTGGTAAGCGGGAGCAACAGTCATTATATCCTACTTGACTGCGGATTTACCACCCCCCATCGATATTTTGCTGATTGTTTCGATCCGAACCAGCTCGACGCTCTTTGGGTCTCTCATTTTCATGGGGATCATTTTTTCGGGGTTCCCTTGCTGCTTCTGCGTTTCTGGGAGATGGGGCGCGATAAGCCGCTGTTGCTTGTCGGGCCATGTGGTTTGCGGGAGAAGATTGAAATGGCCCTTGAACTGGCCTATCCTTCTTTTTTGGCAAAGCTGCGGTATGCTTTGCAGTATCGCGAGCTTGAAGATGGCGGCTCCGTGCAGGCAGCCGGATTTCTCTGGCAGGTGGCTGCCATGGAACACTCGCAGCCCTGTCTCGCCCTCAGGTTGACTGCCGGCGGGAAATCGGTATTCTACAGTGGGGATGGGCGGCCAACCTCGGCGACTGCCAGTCTGGTGAAAGGATGCGCACTTGTGGTGCATGAGGCCTATCGGGTTGCCGGCCAGACCGCCAACCACGGCAGCCTTGCCGAGTGCCTCGACCTGGCGCGGCAGACAGGCTGTGAAAAGCTGGCAATCGTGCATGTCGCGCATGATGAGCGGGAAAAAGTGGATATGGAGCGGCTTTTGCGGGAAAGCGGCTTGCCGGGGGTCTTTCTGCCGGAGCCTGGAGAGATGCTGAGTCTTTGATTGATATTCAACAATGGGGAGCCCATGATGGAGCAGGATGCAATCGTGGAAAAGTATGGGATTCTGGAAGTGGCTGCCTGGCTGGTGATTCTCGTGTTGGCCACGCTTATCGTGAAAACGCTTTCCTTTCTCTTTATTCCCCTCAGCGTGGCCTTGCTCATTTTCTTCGCCTTGGGGATGCCCCTGGAGTTTCTGCGGCGGTTGGGAGTTCCTGGCTGGCTCCGGATTTTGCTGGTGGTTTCGGTTGTTCTGGGAAGCATGTATCTGATCGGTTGGCTTGTTCAAGCGAATGTTCTGGAGTGTGTCGCCCAGAGGCCGGTTATCGAACAGCAGCTCGCCGGGCATGCCGCTCGTATCCTCCAGTATTTCGGCATGTCGCTGGAGCAGGGCAAGGAGATGATGGGGGCCTTTTTCGGCAGCGTGGAGGGGGGGAAAAAGCTTGAGCCGTTGGGCTCTTTTCTCCATGCGGCAGGGGGCTCTTTTTTTCATTTTCTGGGCAGCACTGTCTGGGTTGTGTTGTTCCTGATCTTCATGCTGGCCGAACGCGAGGGTCTGCAAGGCAGGTTGCACAACGCCTTTGGCAAACGACGGGCGGAAAAGATTATCAAGGTCGGCGGACGGATCAGTCTTGCGGTCGAGGAATATCTGGGGCTTAAGACCCTGATCAGCTTGCTGGTCGGGGGGTTGACAGCCGTCGCCCTCTGGCTGTTCGATGTCGAGTTTGCCCTGTTGTGGGGATTGCTCACCTTTTTGCTCAATTTTATTCCGAACATCGGCGCCTTGATTGCCACGATCCCTCCCGTGATCCTGGCTCTTTTTCAATTCGGCTCCCTGGGCTTGGCGCTGTTTGTCGCCGGGGTGCTGGTCTCCATTCATCTGGTGGTGGGAAATTATTTGGAACCAAAGATCATGGGCCGCGGTCTTGATCTTAGCCCCCTGGTGGTTTTATTCTCCCTTGTCTTCTGGGGCTGGATGTGGGGCGGGGTCGGCATGCTGCTGGCCGTGCCCATTACCGCCGCGGTGAAGATTGCCATGGAGGAATATCAGCCGACCCAGGTTGTGGCCAAGATGATCAGCGAGGAGTAGTGGCGTATTTTTGCGAAATGGTTATTGTTTGGGCATCTGTCTCGCAACTTCAAATTTTCAGTGCAAGGAGAACTTATGTACAGCAGTGACAACGGCAGAACAATGGTTATCGACCAGTCCCGCTCCCAGGCGGGAACCCTTTTCCTGGCCAAAGTTTTTAACTGGATGGCCGTCGGCCTTGGTCTTACCGGGCTGACTGCCCTGCTGGTCGCCACCACTCCGGCCTTGCAGCAGGTGGTCTTCGGCAACAAGATTCTGTTCTATGGCCTGATTTTCGGCGAGCTTGGCATGGTGATCTATCTCTCCGCCAGGATCGAGCAAATGTCCGCCCGCATGGCGACCAACCTTTTTCTTGCCTATTCCATTCTGAACGGGGCGACCATTTCCGCCATCCTTTTGCTCTATACAGGCGCCTCCGTGGCCACCACCTTTTTTGTGGCGGGCGGTATGTTTGTTTCCATGGCGGTCTACGGCACGGTGACCAAAAAAGATCTCACCAGCATGGGCTCCTTTCTGTTCATGGGACTGGTGGGCATGATTATCGCCTCGGTGGTGAATATCTTTCTGGGCAGTTCCATGGTTTCCTGGGTTGTTTCCGCCATCGGCGTAATTGTTTTTACAGGTCTCACCGCCTATGACGTGCAAAAGATCACCCGCATCGGCTCCGGCGGGATTATGGGAAACGGTCAGGCGGCTATCCAGAAGGGCGCGATCATGGGAGCCCTGGCTCTGTATCTCGATTTTGTTAATTTGTTCCTCATGCTGCTCCGGTTCCTGGGGGACCGGCGTTAAGCCTTGTATGGCATGTATAGAAAATAGCGATTGTCCGAAGCGGCAATCGCTATTTTTTTCGATTTGAATACTCTCCGGGTTCCGCGGTATCATCGCGGACACGTTTGTGTGTGGCTGTGATGTGCACAGAGCAACAGGGAAAGAAACTTTTACCCGAAAGGAGAGAATTCATGTCGAATGGTAGAAACCTATTTTCGCGCGGGATGAAGATCGTCACCGTGTTGGTGTGTATGGCGGTATTGATGGGAGCCGTCGGGTGCGCGAGTCAGACAGGGGAAGCACCCAAGAAGTCCGGGGGCGGCTGTCTCAATTTGTTGCGGCTGTTTTCATGATTACAGGTTCCTGAAATCGGGAAGATAAAAAAAACCGGCTCGGATATTTCCGAGCCGGTTTTTTTGTGCGGTTGTCGAAAAAACATTAGTTAACAGCAGGCGTGTCGTTTCGGGCTCAATGTGGGGCAAGGTATTTGTCCCGGAGCAGAATGACAGGAATAGAAAGATGTCGCCATTCGGCGAGGATGGGATCGGTTTTGTGGCTCTGGTTGAGAGACAATGAAAATATGCGGTTAAAGTGAAATAACTTGCCGGAGATAGCTGGCGAGGGTAAGGAAGGGGAAATACAACCACGGATATTTATGGGTACGTTGACGAGAATCCAGGTTCTCTCCCGGGATGTGGAAGACGGAGAAGCATGATCATAACAGTAGGGGAAGCTGAGAATGGAAAAACGGAAATGGTATGAGAAATACCTGCCATTTGTGGCCCGAAGTCCGGAAATGCAGCTGCGCTGGCTTGACTCCGCCTTTAGGAAGGGCGCGCTGACTCCCCATGAAATCACGCCATATATTAAATTGTTCATGGCGCCGGACGGGGAAGGAAATCTTGCTCGGGTTCGCGGGTTGTTGCACTCATTGAATGGGAGAGCCATTGAGCAACTCTTGAGCGCCGCGGATATCTATGATGCCCCCGATCTCTTCCGGTGTGTTGCCGAACCCACGGTATCGCAGGCGGTTATTGCCATCACCAAGGCGCCTCCTCCCTATGAGAAGAGTTCGCAAGTGGTGATCGATAAGGTTTTTCAGGCGGTGTATGACTGTTCGGAAGATCTTCTCGCCCAGGCCGCCGCGTTGGTGGCTGGGAGCGAGGTAAGGCCTGCCCATTTCCAGGAAGCTTATGAGAGATTCAAGGAGATCAAGGAGGACGAGAAGTTGTTGAGCGCCCTGTATCCCAAGGCGATATTGTAACTGCTCGGTGTTTGATTCAAAAAAAAAGCCCTTCCGAAGACGGAAGGGCTTTTGCGTTCAGTGGAGAGGGAATTATTTTTTCTTGCCCTTGGTGGCGGCACGTTTTGAAGCCTTCAAGGGGTTGACCTTGATTGTAGATACGCTGATCTCCGGCTTCACGTGGGTTGCAAAGTTGCAAAGACCCAGACGCCACTTGGCTTCGGGCATGGCGTAGGTGGAACAATATTTTGCTGTCTCGATCTCAACCATGCGCTCGCAACCTTCGCATTTGTCGATAATCTGCTGAAACTGGCCGGTGGTATATTTGCTGGCCATATCCTTGGGAGCCGCTTTTGCCATTGTCATCCTCCGTATGAAACCCATGCCTGGAGTCGTGTTCATCCCCTGCTGGGTGCTGCTTGTTGGGTAGCCGGTAAGTCGCCGCAACCAGGCGCAACATCTCGGTAAAGAATCAGCTTATTTAAATTATCCCGCCTGCTGTGTCAATAGAAAAAAGAAGCAAGGACGTACTGTCAGGAGAGGGGTCTTTCGACGAAAAAATAGAGCCTCCTCGGAATTTTCAGGCGTAAATAAACGCTATCTATCTATTGTTTTTGGGAAAATCTTGCGATATAAGATAGAAATGCTGGTTTAATCTCAGAAAGAGAGGGGAAGAGATATGCCGTTTTATATCTGGAAGGGTGTCAACTCCTATGGGGAAAAGCGCAAGGGCAAGATAGAGATGCCCAGCGAAGCCATGGCGCAGGCGCATCTGAAAAAGATGCGGATAACGGTGTCCATGCTGAAAGAAGCCCCCAAGGACATGTTCGAAAATATTGAGTTCCTGAAGCCGAAAGTAACCGGCAAGGATGTGGTTATCTTTACCCGTCAGCTGTCCACCATGATCGACGCCGGGTTGCCGCTGGTGCAAAGTTTGGAGATCCTGGGGGAGCAGATGGAAAATCCAAGCTTCAAGAAGGTGCTGCGGGCAATCCGGACGGATGTCGAGACCGGCACCACCTTTGCCGATGCGATGAAAAAACACCCCACCTGCTTTGATACGCTGTACTGCAATATGGTGGAGGCAGGCGAAGTTGGCGGTATTCTGGATACGATCTTGAACCGTCTGGCATCCTTCATGGAAAAAAACATGGCGCTCAAGAAGAAGGTGAAGGGAGCCATGACCTATCCCATTATCTGTATCTGTATCTCCTTTGTGGTCATGGCGGTGATGCTCGTTTTCGTAGTGCCGGTTTTCCAGAAGATGTTCGCGGATTTTGGAAAGGCTTTGCCCGCACCGACCCAGATGGTTGTTAACATGAGCGAGTTTGCCAAGGGGAATTTTCATATCATCATCGGGGCGATCTTTGCCGCGGTATTTGTGGTGAAAAAGATATACAAGACCGAGAAGGGCCGTATCGAGATAGACCGGATGATGCTGAACATGCCCATTGTCGGCACTCTGTTGCGCAGGGTGGCGGTGGCCAAGTTCACCCGCACCCTCGGCACCATGCTGCAAAGCGGGGTGCCGATTCTTGAGTCCCTCAATGTCGTGGCCCGGACCGCCGGGAACAAGATTATTGAGATGGCGGTTTTCAGGGTGACGGACAGCATCAGCGAAGGGCGGGCCATTGCCGAGCCCCTGGAGGAAACAGGGGTCTTCCCCGGCATGGTGGTGCAGATGATCAATGTCGGTGAAGCCACCGGCGCCCTTGATGTCATGCTGACCAAGATTGCGGATTTTTATGACGAAGAGGTAGATCAGGCCGTGGAAAATCTGACTGCGGCGATTGAACCTTTAATGATGTGCTTTTTGGGCGGCATGATCGGGGGACTGGTCATTGCCATGTACCTGCCCATCTTCAGCATGGCCGGGGCAGTAGGCGGTTGATCTTCAGGGTAATCCTGTGTTGGTTTTTTAGGAGCCGTTACGAAATAATTTTTACAGTGATCATTTTGTTACGGCTCCTTATGCCGGTCACTGGATTTCAATGTTACGGTTATTTTTGAACAACGGCTTAATACGATTTGGAGGAAGAGATGGGAGAGATTATCGGTGTTTTGGGGAGAGAGGTTCTGGATTCACGGGGCAACCCCACGGTTGAGGTTGAGGTATTTCTCGATTCCGGCGTAGTCGGCCGGGCCTTGGTGCCATCCGGCGCGTCCACCGGCACCCGCGAGGCGTTGGAGCTTCGCGATACCAAGAAGAAACGGTATCTCGGCAAAGGGGTTCTCACGGCGGTGGCCAATGTGAACGAAAAGATCGGCCCGGGCATCATCGGCCTTGATTCCACCCAGCAGGTGATCGTTGATCAGGCCATGCTGCTGCTGGACGGCACCGAGTACAAAAAAAATCTTGGCGCCAACGCCATCCTCGGGGTTTCCATGGCGGTGGCCAAGGCCTCCGCCGAGGAGGTTGGGTTGCCGCTCTATACCTACCTGGGCGGGGTGAACGGCAAGGTGCTGCCCGTGCCGATGATGAATGTTTTAAACGGCGGGGCGCACGCCGACAATAATGTGGATATCCAGGAGTTCATGGTCATGCCTGCCGGGGCCAGCTCCTTTGCCGAGGCCCTGCGCATGGGGGTTGAAACTTTTCATAGCCTGAAAGCGGTGTTGAAAAAGGCCGGGCTCCAGACCGCTGTCGGCGACGAGGGCGGTTTTGCTCCCAATCTGCGCTCCAACGAGGAGGCCATGGAATTTTTGCTGGAGGCCATTGTCAAGGCAGGATACAAGCCGGGCAAGGATATTTTTATCGCCTTGGATGTGGCGGCGAGCGAGCTGTACGACCCCAAGAAGAAATGCTATGTGCTTGCCGCGGAGAAAAAGGCCAACAAGACGGCGGATGAACTGATCGCCTTTTATGAGGCTTGGGTGAAAAAATATCCGCTGGTCTCCATTGAGGATGGCTTGGCCGAGGCCGATTGGGCTGGCTGGGGGAAGCTCACCAAGAAACTGGGGGGCAAGGTGCAGCTGGTCGGGGACGATATCTTTGTCACCAACACCAAGATTCTGGCCAAGGGCATCAAGGAAGAGGTGGCCAATTCCATCCTGGTCAAGCTCAACCAGATCGGCACGGTCACGGAAACCATCGATGCCGTGGAAATGGCCCATCGCGCCGGATACACCTCGGTCATCTCCCATCGTTCCGGTGAAACCGAGGACACCACCATTGCCGATCTCAGCGTAGCCCTGAACACCGGACAGATCAAGACCGGCGCCCCTTCCCGCACCGATCGGGTGGCCAAATACAATCAGCTGCTGCGGATCGAAGAGGAGCTCGGCGCCGCGGGCAGGTATGCCGGCAAGGGCGCCTTGAAATATATTTCTTGACAATTATCAATTAGTTGAACATGTTGTGAGTCTATAAAGGAGGGTGCCCCATGACCCTGACAAAAGCGGATCTTGTCCAAAAGGTATATCAAAATCACAACTTCACCAAGGCACAGGCTGCCGATGCCGTGGAGGCTTTTCTGCGCATTGCCAAGAAATGCCTGAATACCGGTGAGGATCTGTTGATCAGTGGTTTTGGCAAGTTCAACGTGAAAAAGAAGAATGCCCGGCGCGGGAGAAATCCTCAGACCGGAGATGAATTGATTCTGGATGCCCGCAAGGTCGTGACCTTCAAGCCGTCCGGGCTTCTGCGTTCCAGGATTAACGGAGAATAGCGGCCTTTGTAGAGGGGTGCGCATTTTCGACGCTGACACGTTTTGTAAGACGGGTTGTGTTTTCCTTGGCAGCAAGGAGGCAGCCCGTCTTTTTTTTTAGGAGCCGTGGCAATGTGAACGGCGACAAAGCAATCGTTGCCGCGGAACCATTTCGTTCCGGCTCCTTGCGCCGCTTTGCTGCCGGCGACCATGGTATTGTAATGTTGCAGTTGTTGTGAACAACGGTGAACTTTTTTTCTTGTGCTTCGGAATGGTGTTTGGCCTCCGGACGGCAGAGAGAGGGAGCGGATATGGCTTGCGAAAAGAAACGTCTTGCGGAACTGGCAGCCCTGGTTGAGGGGGAGCTGGTGGGCGATCCCGAGGTGCTCATCGGCGGGGTTGCCGATTTTGACAGCGCCGGGAAGGGCGAGATAACCTTTGTTGCCGATTTGAAACGTGGGGCCCGCCTTGACCAATGCAAAGCCTCGGCAATCATTGTCCCGGCGGCAGTCACCGAGATCAGCGTGCCTGCGATCCGGGTAAGGAACCCCTACCTGGCCGTGGCTCGTATCCATGCCCTGTTTGTCGAGGAACCGTTTGTCGCCACCGGTATTGATGCGCGGGCGGTTGTCGGTCAAGACTGTCAGATCCCCGCCGAGGTTGCCATCAGCCCCTTGGTCTATCTTGGCGCCCGGGTCCGGCTTGGGCAGCGGGTGACCCTCCATCCGGGAGTAGTCGTGTATGACGACGCCGTCATCGGCGACGATGTGGTGCTCTATGCCAATGTAACGATTGGCCGCGGCTGCTCCATAGGAAACAGGGTCATCATTCATAGCGGCACCGTGATCGGCAGTGACGGCTTTGGCTATGCCACCGATGGAAACGGCCACCACGTCAAGCGGCCCCAGGTCGGCATGGTCCAGATCGATGACGATGTGGAAATCGGCGCCAATACCTGTATTGACCGGGCCACCTTCGGCAAGACCTGGATCAAGCGGGGGACAAAGATTGATAACCTCGTGCAGCTCGGTCATAATGTGATGATCGGGGAGGACGCCATGCTCGTCGCCCAGGTGGGCATGGCCGGCAGTACCACCACCGGCAAGAATGTGGTTTTGGGTGGACAAGTCGGCCTTGCCGGGCACATCCATCTCGGCGACAGGGTAATGATTGCGGCCAAATCAGGAGTGCATAACAGCCTGGAACCCGGCGCCATCGTGGCAGGGATTCCGGCGATTTCCCATAAAACTTGGCTGCGCGCGAGCGGGGCCTATGCAAAACTCCCGGAGATGGTGCGGGAGTTTCGGGAATTGCGCCGGAAGGTTGCCGAGCTGTCCCGGGCAATAACGCCGGGCGGGGATGATAGTTCCGGAAACAACGAGTGAACCTGCGGACTGGTTGCCGGACAGCAAAGATGGCCGCTGCCGGTTCGGCTCAGTAAAAAGAGAGGAGAGTTGGCATGAATTCTGATCTGCAACAGCTTGATATTCTGGAAATCCTGAAGATTTTACCGCACCGGTATCCCTTTCTCATGGTGGACCGCATTGTTGAAATGCATCTCGGCGAGTCCATCCGGGGGTACAAGAACGTGACCATGAACGAGAACTTTTTTCAGGGGCATTTTCCCGGGCAGCCCGTTATGCCGGGGGTTTTGATTCTTGAAGGCATGGCCCAGGTCGGCGCGATCCTTGCCTATGTCACCGATCCCGAGGCGGTTGCCAGCAAGCTCGTCTACTTTGCCGGCCTTGACGGGGTGAAGTTCCGGCAAAAGGTTGTGCCCGGAGATCAGCTCCACTACGAACTCTCGGTGAGCAAGCGCAAGGCCAGGTTCTGGAAGATGGACGGCAAGGCCTTTGTCGACGGCAAGCTCGTGGCTGAAGCGGAGCTCATGGCCACCTTTGCCTGAGTTGTCCGCCCAATGCCTCCATTTTCGTTTTTGATGCCCCAATTAACCAAATTCAAGCGAAGGCGCAATGAACATACATCCTACCGCAGTTATTGATCCCGAGGCGAAGGTGCATGCCTCCACCACCGTCGGCCCCTATGCCGTTATCGAGAAAGGGGTGGAGATCGGCCCTGATTGCGTGATCTGTCCCCATGCCGTGGTCACCGGCCTTACCACCATCGGCGCCCGCAATACCATCGGCTCCTTCACCAATATCGGCGGGCCGCCCCAGGACTTGAAATACAACAACGAGCCCACCCGGCTGGTCATCGGCGATGATAATCAGATCCGGGAGTACGTTTCCATTCATCGCGGAACCCCAGGCGGCCACGGGGTGACCACGGTGGGCAACGGTAACCTGCTGATGGCCTACACCCACATCGCCCATGACTGCGTGGTCGGGGACCATGTCATCATGGCCAATGCCGCCACCCTGGGCGGGCATGTCGAGGTCGCGGACCGGGTGATCATCGGCGGACTCACCGCCGTGCACCAGTTTGTCCGGATCGGCGAGTATGCCTATATCGGCGGAATGTCCGGGCTCAGCAAGGACGTGCCGCCCTATGTGATCATGGCCGGGATCCGCAATCAGATGCGGGTAACCGGGATCAACCGGATCGTCCTGCGAAGATCCGGTTTTTCTGCGGATGAGATCAAGAAACTGGGGCAGGCCTACAAGATTATCTTCCGCAGCCCGGAATTACTGCTCCAGGATGCCCTTGCCAAGACCTTGGAAGAGATTCCCGGTTGCGAGCCGGTTGCCAAGCTGGTGAATTTCTTCACCACCTCCAAACGCAGTGTTGTCCGCATGGCCGGTGATGACGAAGAATAGGATCGGCATCATCGCCGGCGGAGGCCAGTTTCCGAAACTCTTTGCCGAGGCCGCCAGGAAGGCGGGGCGCGAGGTGGTGATCGTTGCGCACCAGGGAGAGTCCTGGCCCGAGCTTGAAGGTGTCGCCGATAGGTTCTGTTGGGTAAAGCTCGGCCAGCTGGGCAGGATTATCGGTTTTTTTCGGGAGCATGGCGTTACGGAGACCGTTTTTCTGGGCGCCATCACCAAGACCAGGATTTTCAAGGATGTCTGGCCGGATCTCAAGGGTTTGACCCTGTGGAACAAGATAGACATCCGGCAGGACGATGCGATCCTGCGGGCGGTGGCCGAGGTTCTGGAGCAAGAAGGCATCCATGTTCTGGAGTCCACCCTCTACCTTAAGGATCTGCTCTTTCCCAAAGGGGTTCTCACCAGGAAAAAGCCTTCTGCCGAACAGATGGAGGACATCCGCTTCGGCTGGCAGACCGCCAGGGCCATCGGCGCCCTTGATATCGGGCAGTGCGTGGTGGTCCGGGATCGCACCGTGCTGGCTGTCGAGGCCATCGAGGGAACGGATGCCGCCATCACCAGGGGCGGTTCCCTGGGAAAAGAGAAGGTGGTGGTCGTCAAGGTGAAAAAGCCGAAGCAGGATTTTCGTTTCGACCTGCCGGCCATCGGCGGAAAAACCATCGAGACCATGGCCTCGGTCAAGGGTGCTGTCCTGGCGGTGGAAGCTGGCCAATCCCTGCTCTTTGACCGGGAGGCAGTGGTCGAAGCGGCGAACCGGGGTGGGATTGTCGTGGTCGGGGTGGAGGAGCTGCCGGACGGAACCCTGTCGTTGTAATTTTCCCGTTTTTCCTTACCGATACTCAGCCAGCAGGATGATACATCGCATGAAAGCCATGGTTTTGGCCGCGGGGTTCGGAACCCGCCTTCGGCCCTATACCCTGAAACGGCCCAAGCCGCTTTTTCCCGTGCTTGGCGCTCCCCTTCTGAGCCATACCCTGGCCCAGCTCCGCCGGAGCGGGGCCGAGGGGATCGTGGTCAATGCCCATCATCTGCGGGAACAGATCCGGGCCATGCTTCAGGGCCAGGGGGATGTTCAGGTTCAGCTGGAAGATCTTGAACTGGGAACCGGTGGCGGTCTGCGCCTGGCGCAAAGCTATTTCGGCGAGGCTCCCTTTCTTTCGGTCAATGGCGATATCGTCCATGACCTTGATCTGGCCGCAGCCCATGGAGCCCATTGCGCCTCCGGCGCGGATGTGACCATGGTGCTGCACGACTGTCCGCGGTTCAACAATGTGCGGGTCAATGGCCAGGGCAGGATCGTTGGCTTTTCCGGTCCGGCGGGCGAGGGCGAGCGTCTTTTGGCCTTCACCGGGGTGCAGGTCATCAATCCGGCGGTTCTCTCCCTGATTCCAGAGGGCGTTTTTTATAACATCATCGACTGCTATGCCGACTTGCTCAAACGCGGGGGCATTATCCAGGCTCTGGTCGTTTCCGGCCATTTCTGGACCGACATGGGCACCCCGGCGGATTACCTGAAGCTCCACGAGGATCTTCTGCTCCAGGGAAGGATGCCGGGCTTTTCCTCTGATCGTGGGGCAAGTCCTTTTTATCTCGGCAAGGATGTTGTGCTGGGGGGTGGGGTCTCGCTTCAGGACTGGGTTGCCATCGGACATGGCGCAACCATCGGCGAGGGGGCCAGCCTGACTCGGGTGGTGGTTTGGGATGGGGCCACGGTTGCCCCGGGTTCCGTCGTGGCGGACAGTATCATAACAAGGTGATTAACGTGTTTACGGATCAGCACAGGCAGGCCCTGGCCAGATTGTTGGCCGCCCAGGGGTTTTCTTCCGAGATACCGGTGGCGGACAGGATGGCCGGGGATGGCTCCGACCGGTGGTTTTACCGTTTTGCCGTGGGCGATCGTACCCTTTTGGTAGTCTTGCCAAGCGCCAGCCAGCCCCAAGGCATGGCCGAGGCGCGGGCTGCCCATGCAATAGGGTGCCATTTTTTCACCCATGGGGCGCCGGTGCCTCGGATCCACGGTTTTGCCGAGGAGTGCGGGCTCATTCTCTGTGAGGATCTGGGCGACACCAAGCTCCATGATCTGGTGCTCGAACAGGGCGCGGAGTCGCCGGAGGTGGACATCTATTACCGGCAGGCCTTGGCTGCCCTGGCTCATTTGCAGACCGAGACGCGGGATGGTTTTCAGCCGGATTGGTGCTGGGATACCCCCCGCTATGATCGCGACCTCATGCTGGCCAGGGAGTCCGGCTACTTCCGGAAGGCCCTGTGCGAGGATTTTTTGGGGATGAACGATTTGCCCCGAAAGCTTGAGCAGGAGTTTGTCTTTTTGGCGGAGCGGGCCATGCAGGAACCCGCCGATTTCATCCTGCACCGGGATTTTCAGTCGCGCAACCTCATGATATGCGAAGGGAAAGTCAGAATTATCGATTTTCAGGGTGCCAGACTGGGCCCGTTGGGGTATGATCCCGCCTCCCTGCTCATCGATCCCTATGCCGGTTTGTCTTCAGCCCGGCAACAGATCCTTCTCGGCTTTTACCTGGATGCGCTCGCCGCTCACATTCCCCTTGACCGGGGACGATTCATTGAGGGATATTACTACATGGCCCTGCAGCGCAACCTGCAGATTCTGGGAGCTTTTGCCTTTCTCTCGAAAAACCGGGGGAAACAGTTTTTTCGGCAGTTCATCAAGCCCGCCGCCGCCACCCTTCACGAACATCTGGCTGCGCCGCAAGGACGGGATTTCCCCTCCCTGCGCGCGGTGGTGGAGCAGGCGGGAAATTTCCTGGAAGCCGTTGTTTAAGAAGAGCAACGTCGCTCTTTCGTAACGATTTCTAAAACCAACACGGAACCCCATACCACCCATGCAGACCCGATATCCCATAGTTGCCCTGGTCGGCCGGCCCAATGTCGGCAAATCCAGCCTGTTCAACAGATTCGCCAAGAGCCGGAAGGCCATTGTTGATCCCACCCCCGGGGTGACCCGTGACCGTCATTACGAACAGGTGACCATGGAGGAGCGGACTTTTATCCTCGTTGACACCGGAGGCATCGAGGGTGACGGGCGGGAGATGATGGCGGGCTTGATCCGCGAGCAGACCATGCAGGCCATGCGGGAAGCGGACGTGATCCTCTTCCTGCTGGACGGCAAGGAGGGTGTGCTGCCGGAAGATTACGAGGTGGCTGATTATCTGCGGCGCACCGATAAACCGGTGCATTTCCTGGTCAACAAGGTGGACAGCCCGGAGCTTGAGCAAAAAATGCTCCCTCAATTTTACGAACTGGGGGTGGACAGGCTCTGGCCTGTTTCCGCGGCCCATGGTTACGGGGTCAAGCCGTTTTTTGAGGCCCTGCTGGCAACCCTGCCGGTTTTCCCGGAGTCAGAAGATATCCCGCCGGAGACCATCAGTCTGGCCTGCCTGGGGCGGCCCAACGTGGGCAAGTCTTCCCTGGTCAACCGGCTGGTGGGCGAAGAGCGCATGGTGGTCTCGGATATCCCCGGCACCACCAGGGATTCGGTGGACACCCTGATCACGGTGGGCAAGCAGCCGTATCTGCTCATCGATACGGCGGGGATCAGGCGCAAGGGTAAGGTGCAGGAAAAACTGGAGAAGTTCAGCGTGCTCCAGGCCCTGGGTGCCCTGGAGCGCTGCGACGTGGTCCTGATCCTGATCGACGCGGGCGAGGGGATCACCGAGCAGGACACCAAGGTGCTGGGCTATGCCTTTGAGCGGGGTCGCGCCTGCCTGATTGTGGTGAACAAATGGGATCTGCTCCACGGGGATGGGAAGCGGCAGAAGCAGCTGATGGAAGAGATTGCCCGGGCCACGAGTTTTGTCGAGTATGCCCCGGTGCTTAAACTTTCCGCCCTTACCGGCGCCGGGGTGAAGCAGTTGCTGCCCACGGTGGCGAAGATCTACAAACAGTACTGCGGCTCCTTTTCCACCGGCCAACTCAACCGGATCTTGCAGGATGCGCTGGAGGGCCATAACCCGCCCATGCACAAGGGCCGCCGCCTGAAATTTTACTACACGACCCAGATTTCCACCAAGCCGCCCACCTTTATCGTTTTTACCAATTATCCGAAAGGGGTGCATTTTTCCTACCTGAGGTATCTGCTGAATCAATTCAGGGCCGGGCTCAAGCTCGACGCCATCCCCATCAAGATTATTCTCAAGGAACGGCAACGAAAAGAATATGGCTAATGACCCGGGGGGGGAGAGGCTTTTTTCTTTACGCTGCGATGCGCGGAGCGTGTATGCCGCCTTTGCCGCGTTGGCCGAGGAATCCGGTTATGCCCGGCATCTTGGTCAGCAGGAAAAGTCCTGGGAGCTCTATCTTGTCTGTCTTGCCGAAGATCTTGCCGGTTTTCTTGCCGCATATCCAGCTGTAGACACAGCAGTTCCGCCCCAGCCAGCCGGTCGCGTTCGCGACCTCCCCGTCGCGGCCGGTCTTGAGGCCGTGCGTACCTTCAGGCCACTCGGTCTGCCGTTCACCACTTTCTTTTCCCTTTTTAAATGCGCCCGCCAGGCCTTTTTCGGCTGTTTGCCTCGGACGAACAGCGAACATGTCCGGGCCGGATGCGCCGTCTTTTTTGACCGGGTGGAAGCCGCTGCCGTCAGCCAGTGGGTCAAGGAAGAGGGCGGCTCTGTCCAGCACAGGCTTCGCAAGGCGCGGCAGTTCATTCTTAACGAAAAAAGACGGTATGCCGCGGTATTTTCGCGGATGGCCGAACCGGCATTTATCGTGGATCGGGAACGATGTCTGGTGGATGTCAATGACGCCTTTGAGGATTTTTTCAAGGTGCGCGGCGAGACGCTGATCGGTAAATCCTGCGCCGTGGTTTTGGGGCAGAAGGTCTGTGAGGCCTGTCTGCTGGAAAAGGCGCTGTCCGAGCAAGGATCCTTTTCCAGCATCGAGATCGCCATCCCGGTTGCCGGGGAGATCCGGACGGTGTTGATGAGCGGCACCTCCCTGGGGTTTGTGAACGGGGAGGATTCCGGCGGTATCGTGGTGTTGCAGGATGTCACCGAGCAGCGGCGGGTTGAGCTGGCCCTTCAGGCAAGCGAGGAGCAGTTTCGGACCCTGGTTGAAAATATCCCTGACGTCGCCTGGCGGGCGGATGCGGAAGGGATGCTGGTGTATGTCAGCCCCAAGGTGAAAAAGATCTGTGGCTACGAGCCGGAGGAACTGCTCGGGGAGCGCCGGTTTGCCCGCGTTCATCCCGAGGATGTTGACGAGGTCCGGAAGCGGTATGAACTGCTTTTCAGCAAGGGACGGGATTTTAATCTCCATTACCGGTTGCGTCACAAAAAAGGAAAATGGCTCTGGGTGCATGATCGGGCCCAGGCTGTGGGCGGGTACGCCACCGGGGTTTTCTCCGATGTCACCAAGCTGCGCAAGATGGAGGATGAGCTCAAGGAGTACCGCGCCTGGCTGGAGGAGATGGTGGACGAGAGAACCCAGGAGGCCGAGGCGGTGAACCGGCGGCTTCTGCTGGAGGTGGCCGAGCGCCAGCAGGCGCAGCAGGAGCTGGAACGGCTGGCGGCAAGCCTCAGTCGTTCCAACGCCGAGCTGGAACAGTTCGCCCATGTGGCCTCCCATGATATGAAGGAGCCGCTCCTGCTGATCGTCGCCTTTGCCGAACGGTTGCTGGCCAAATGGCCGGAGAGGTTCGAGGACAAGGCGGGCGAATTTCTGGGGCGGATCCTCAAGGCCGGCAGGCAGCTGCAGGAGCTGGTGGATGATATCCTGCATCTGTCCAAGGTGCGCAGCTGTGACCATGCGTTCGAAGTGGTTGACCTGGATGGTCTTTTGCGGGAAATGATGGCTGATTTTGAAGAGAGGATCAGGCAGGTCGAGGGAACTGTCGGCGTGGGCGCCCTTGCCACCATTGAGGGAGACAGAATCCAGCTCCGCCAGCTGTTCCAGAATCTCATCGCCAATGCCCTGAAATACCGGCAGAAAGACCTCCCTCCCGTGGTCGAGGTGAAGGGGAGGATGCTGCCGGGGAAGATCTATGAAGTCACGGTGCAGGACAATGGCATCGGTTTTGAAGAGAAGAATGCGGAGCGGATTTTTCAGCCCTTTGTCCGGTTGCACGGCCGGCATGAATATGAAGGGACAGGAATCGGCCTGGCTACCTGCGAAAAAATAGTCGCCCGGCACGGCGGGAGGATCACCGCCAAAAGCAGGCCCGGCGAAGGCTCTATTTTCATCATCCAGCTCCCCCTCTCCCAGCGCAAGCACTAGCAGGCAAGTTGTTTTTTGTCGGTGGTGTTTGCGTCCATCTCGCACCTCGCTCGAACCGCACCGGCAACGGATGCCCCTGTCGGGGAATCAGGCCCAACATAAAGATGCTCCTCTTCCTTTTCCCCCTGTTTTTTTATCTCAAAAAGTACTTCCTTCCGAGCCTCTCTTTGGGTATGCTGTACCATATATTGTGGTGGCGTATGTGTCTGGTGCGCCATATCGTGTTTTATTTCCGTTACAATCATGACATTTACCCAAGGGGTGCCCGATGGATCTACCGATCAGTTTTGATGAAGCGCTGAAGGAATGGGAGCGTTTTGAAGAGTATCTTGTGCAGGCCAGGTATGCTATCCGCAACAATAAAACCGGGGTGCCCATGGAAAAAGACATGACCCAGGTGCTGTTGCGCGTCAGCAAGCAGTTCAAGCATCCTGCGGTTGCCAAGGCCCTGATCCACGGCACCATCATTACGGCCACCCCCTTCCTGATGAACGGCGGCAACCCCCATACCCGGCGGGCCGGCTATTATTCCTGTTATCCTTTGGGCGATGTGGCGGACTCCACCGATGCGATCTTCGACATGGAGCGCGATCTGGTCAGCATCTTCCAGCATGCCGGTGGCGGCGGCATCGACGTGACCAACATCCGGCCCAAGGGCACCATTGTCGATAACGGCCAGGGGCTCGCCTCCGGCCCGGTTTCCTTTGCCAAGGGCTTTTCCCATCTCTCCGAGCGCATCAGCCAGGGCGGCAAGCGACGGGGCGCCCTGATGATCCAGGCGGACTGGGATATCAAGGACGTCAAGGAGTTCATCACCTTCAAGGGGGATAACCCCGGCCGGTACACCGGCTGCAACATTTCGCTCAACGTGACCGACGAGAAGTTCTGGGACGATGAGGAACTCACCAATCTGGTGGCCGAATACATCTGGAAATCCGGCGATCCCGGCCTGCTCTTTACCCAGAAAAGCCTGGCCAACACCCCGGTGCTGGCCAAGCACAATCCGGTCTATTCCAACCCCTGCGGGGAATACCTTTCCACCAAGGACACGGCCTGCAACCTGCTCACCGTTTGTCTGCCCAAGTGCCTTGACGAGGACAGGGGCAAGTTTTTCGACGGGGTGTTCGAGGCGGCCAGGCTCGCGGCCATCGCCGGCAACGAGATCCTCGACCTGGGCGGATTCCCGCCCATTGAGCGGATCAAGGCCAATACCCTTAAGTTCCGTCCCATCGGCATCGGCTTTACCGGGTTGCACCATGCCATGAACCATTTCGGCGTTTCCTATGCCGATGAGCACGAGGCCCCGCTCTTTGCCAAGGCGACCCAGCTGGTTCTGATGCTGGGCTCCATGCAGGGCAGTCTCGACTACGCCGAGTTCATCAAGAAGGAGGGCAAGCAGAAAAAGCTCACCCCCCAGGAATGGAACATGACCTATGTCGATAAGATCGACAGCGAGGCCATGGCCTTCATCGAGTCGGACATGCCCGACAAACCCCGGTGGCGCAAGCGGACCAGCGAGATCTTCACCACCCTGCGCAAGCTCGGCGGGTTGTACAACTCGGTGACCACCTCCCAGGCCCCCACCGGCTCCATCTCCCAGTTGATGCGGGTGGCCTGCACCGGGGTGGAGCCCTATTTCTCCATGATCCAGCGCCGCAAGGTCAAGGATGTGGACGATTCCTGGAAGGAATTCATCCTCGTGCCCCTGGAGTTTTACCAGTACGAGGAGGAGAAGATCGAGTGGGTTGCCGAGCAGACCGCGCACAAGATCGAGCCGTATCAGCAGATCCGGATTCTTGAGGCGTGCCAGGCCTTCAATCATACCGCGGTTTCCAAGACCATCAATCTGCCCGCCGACACCACGGTGGCAGACATCAAGAAGATCCTCCAGTACGCCCGGAAAAGCAACCTCAAGGGCATCACCATGTTCCGGGATTCCTCCATGGAAGGGGTGCTGAGCGATCATGGCGGCAAGGTTGAGGAAACCTGCGAATTCTGCGACATGGACGTGCGCAGCGGCAGCACCTATAAGTTCCGGGGGCCGGCGCCGCTGTACATCACGGCCAACAAGGGCGGGCAGGGGCATGTGCGCGAGGTGTTCCTCAACACCACCAAGTCCGGCTCGACCCTGCACGGGATGAGCGAGGCCCTGGGGAGGGTCATCTCCGTGGCGCTCCAGCACGATTACCGGCTGGTGGGCAAGATCGCCCGGACCCTGGAGGATATCTCCTCGGACGGCGCCTGGATCAGCGCCTCGCTGGGCAGGGTTTATTCCATTCCCGCGGCCCTGGCCAAGGTTCTTGACAAGAGCGGCGAAGGCGAGGTGGAACAGGATCCGGAGCCGTACGCGGAACCTTCCTCCTATGCCTCCTGCCCGGCCTGCGGCAAGATCAGCCTGCGGCGCAGCGGCGGCTGCAACCAGTGTGTGAGCTGCGGCTATTCCTCCTGCTGAACGACGGAAGGACGTTGGCATGCAATCAGGCCGGCAACAAAGAAGACACAACAAGGCGGTCATGGCGTTCATGGCCGTCTTGTTTTTTTTCATGGCGTTGGGCGACACCATCATTGCCCGGCATCAACGGAATTTTTTGTTTTCCCGGGCGGAAAATCAGGCCCGCCGCGATCTGCAATTGATGGCGGCCAATTTTGTCGAGCCTTCCCTCAAATATGACTACGACTGGATAAACGGCTTCGTTCTGCGCTGGGGAGAGGATCATCCCGAGGTGGTGCGGTTGGCCGCGGTTGGCCCGGATGGCCGGGATCTGTTTGCCTTCAGCCGCCCGCGGCAAGGGGAAGCAAGGGATTTTCCGGTTGAAGAGAAGGTGCTTTTTCAGGGCAAGCAGCTCTTGACCCTGCGGATGGTGGCTTCCTCCGGCGAGGTGGATGCGCTCCTGCGCAAGCTCCATTGGCAGTTGGGGCTCGCCTCGTTTCTTCTTACGGCCATCGCGGGAATTGCCCTGTGGTTCACCTTGCGGCGCATCGCCCTTGCCCCGTTGGAAAAGGAAATCGGCCTGCGTCTGGAAACGGAACAGAAATTGGCCTCGGCCCATCATCAGCTCGAGGAGCGGGTCCGGGAGCGGACCGTCGATCTGGAGGACGCCAATCTCCTGTTGCAAAAGGAGGTTGCCGAGCGTCACGCAGCCGAGGAACAGTTTGCCCGGCTGCATCGGGAGTACGAGCTGATCCTGAACTCCGCCGGCGAGGGGATTTACGGCGTGGATACCGGGGGGTGCATTACCTTTGTCAATTCGGCCGGTTTGCAGATTCTCGGCTATGACGAGGAGGAATTGATCGGCAGCCATCTGCATGATTTTCCCCATCATGTGCGTTGGGATGGCGAACCGTATGCACGGGAGGATTGCCCGGTGTGCGCAGCCTATGCCGAGGGACGAAAAAACAGGGGAGGGGAAAGCTACTTCGCGAGAAAGGACGGGGCTGTTTTTCCGGTGGAATTTGTCGGCACCCCCCTTGTGGAAGGCGATACGGTCGTGGGAACGGTTGTGGTGTTTGAAGACATCACCGTGCGCAAGCAGGCCGAACACGACCTGCTTGCCTTGACCGAGACCTTGGAGCGGCGGGTTATGGAGCGTACCGCCCGCATGGACGCCGCCAACCTGGAATTGCGGGAAACCCTGGGGCAGCTGGAGCAGACCCAGGCCCAGCTGGTGCAAGCCGGGAAGATGGCTGCCCTGGGGGATCTGGTGGCCGGGGTTGCCCATGAAATCAACACCCCGGTGGGCGTAGGCGTAACCGCGGCCTCGCACCTGGAAAACGAGACCAGGGAGATCGCGACGCTTTACGAGGAAGGGCGCATGAAGCGCGGCGATCTTGACCGGTACCTTGCGCTCAGCCAGGATGCCGCCAAGCTGATCCTCTCCAACCTCAACCGGGCGGCGGAGCTGATCCGCAGCTTCAAGCAGGTGGCGGTGGATCAGTCCGGTGAGGGGCGCAGAACCTTTCGGGTCAAGGAGTACCTGGCCGAGGTCTGCCTGAGTCTCCGGCCGGTTCTGAAGAACACCGGCCATCGGTTGGAGATCTCCTGCCCCGAGGATCTGGCGCTGAACAGCTATCCCGGGGCTTTTTCCCAGATCGTCACCAATTTCATCACCAACTCGCTGACCCATGCTTATGACGAGAATGGGGCCGGCTCCCTGCTCTTTGATATCGGGCTGCAGGGCGGCAATGTCCTGTTCCGCTATGCCGATGACGGCAAGGGGATGACCGAGGATCAGGTCGCTCATGCCTTTGATCCATTTTTTACGACAAATCGCGAAAAAGGGGGAAGCGGTTTAGGGCTGCATATCGTATATAATCTTGTAACCCAGAAATTGCTGGGGACGATTACCTGTGAAAGCAAGCCGGGGAAGGGGACATCCTTTGTTCTTCTTTTTCCTGCCGTCATACCTGGGGGGGTATCGCATGGTGGAATCACATGAGGCGGTTTTTTTTGCGGATGAGCCGGAGGGGGATGGGGTTTCCCGGCAAGGGGGCGGAGGCAACGGCGTCTGGAAGGTGCTGGTGGTCGACGACGAGGAAGAGGTGCATGCCGTCACCAAGCTGGTTCTTTCCGATTTTTCCTACGAAAACAAGGGGCTGCTCTTTCTGCATGCCTATTCCGGCAAGGAGGCCAGGGATCTCATAGCCGAGCATCCCGACACCGCCATCATTTTTCTTGACGTGGTCATGGAGAAAAATGACGCCGGGCTCGAAGTGATCCGTCACATCCGAGAGGAGCTGAAAAACTCCTTTGTCCGGATCATCCTGCGCACCGGCCAGCCCGGCCAGGCACCGGCGGAGAAGGTCATCGTCGAGTATGACATCAACGATTACAAGGAAAAAACCGAACTCACCGCCCAGAAGCTTTTCACCACCATGGTGGCTTCCCTGCGGTCCTACCGGGACATCCTCACCATCGAGGCCAACCGCAAGGGGCTGGAAAGGATCATCGACGCGGCCACCCATATCTGCCGTCTCCGCTCGATCACCAACCTGGCCAGCGGGGTCTTGACCCAGCTGGTTTCCATCCTGCATCTCAGCGAAAACGCCATCTATTGCCAGACCTCGGGTATCGCGGTGTCCAATGTGCAGGGGAGCTTCAAGGTGCTGGCCGCCACCGGGGCCTATGAGCCGTATCTCGACGCCGAGGTTCGAGGCGATTTGCCGACCAATGTTCTTGATGATGTCCAGCGGGCAACATCGCTCAAGCAATCCATCTGCCAGGACAACCGGTATGTCGGCTATTTTCGCAGTGAGCGCGGGGAGGAAACGGTTATCTATCTTGAGGGCTGGCGCGAGCTCAGCGAGCTTGACCGGAGGATGATCGAGGTTTTTTGCGGCAACGTGCAGGTGGCCTACGAGAACGTGCTCTTGAATCAGGAGATCGAGGGAACCCAGAAGGAGATCATCTACACCCTGGGCGAGCTGGCCGAGATGCGTTCCTTTGAAACGGGCAACCATGTCCGGAGGGTGGCGGAATACAGCCGGCTGCTCGCGGAGAAACACGGCTTGAGCCAGCGGGAGGTGGAGGTGATCCGCCTTGCTTCCTCCATGCATGACGTGGGCAAGGTCGCCATCCCCGACGCCATCCTCAATAAGACCGGGCCGCTCTCCGTCGCGGAGTTTGAGGTCATGAAGACCCATACCATTCGCGCCCAGGAGATGCTGGGGCTTTCCGACCGGGATGTCATTAAGACCGCCATTGTCATTGCCCTGCAGCACCATGAAAAGTTTGACGGCAGCGGCTATCCCAAGGGCTTGCGGGGCGAGGATATTCATATCAGCGCGAGAATCACCGCCCTTGCCGATGTGTTCGACGCCCTGGGCAATGACCGTTCCTATCGGCAGGCCTGGGAGATGGAGGATATCCTCGCACTTATCCGCGCGGAACGGGGCACGCATTTCGACCCGGTTCTGGTGGATCTTTTTTTTGAAAATATCGACACGATCCTGGAGATCAGGAACACGCTGGCCGGGTAACGGTTATTGTCTCTTCAGTGCGTCGGCGATGCGCGGCCAGGTTGTGCGCAGCTCTTCCCGGTTGACAAAGGGGATGGAGAGGTGCAGCTGATCCTGCTCAAAGGATGGCGAGTGGCCGAGGGTCACCCCGCTGGGCAGCTTGAGCGCGGCAACAAAGGAGCGGAATTCGTGCTCCGCCTCGGTGAGATTCGGGAAGCGCTGTCCGGTGAGCCACTGCATGAGCCGGGCTGTTTTCTGCGGGATGTTGGTCTCGTGGGGATCAAGGATTTCCCGCGCCTCGGACTGGCTGAGCAGGGCCATGACCGAGGTGTTGTGTCTGGCCGCCAGCTCCCGGCAGGCGGCGGTGATCTTCTTCTGGTTGCCGACGCTGAGGCTGAGGATTTCCATGGTTTCATACAGGGAGAGGCGGTCGGTGAAGTTCAGGGCCAGTAATTCCCTGGCCACTCCCTCGTGCAGTCGGCCCTCGTGGAGCGCGGTGAGCAGGTGTTCCTCAAGCCCCATCAGCTGCACCAGGTTGTGCAGGTGATGGCGGTGCGGTTCCAGCCCCAGGGCGGGGAGAAACCGCTTGGCCGCCTCGTTCTCATCCAGATGGACGAGGATCTTCTGAAAAAAGATCGCCTGTTCGACCACTGTGATGTCGCCCCGGAGGATGGTGTCTTCCAGGTTGATGGCCAAAGCCTCCGCCGGCAGGGTGTCCGCGGGCAGAACCAGGCAGACGGTGGAGATGGAATGCAGAGTCTGCTGGGCAGCCAGCAGCCGCTTGCGCCCCGTGACGATCTCCATGGTGGTCCGCCCCTGTTCCCTGAGGATGGGGGGATGGAGAATCCCGCTCCTGGCAACGGATTCCAGCAGCGCAGGGCTTGGTTCCCGCGCTTCTTCCGGGGTCAGGCTGTTGCTGAAATCCTGGAAATTGATGTGATGCAGGTTGACGAGGCTTGAGCGGAAGGTCGGCGGCATTGGCATTCTCTTGGCTGGCTGGCGGATGTTTTTCAGTGTCGTGGTTGCTTGACTCTATGGGAAAAAAGGCCCATCTTGTCAACAGAAAACCGGTGGGGCTTGCCAAAAGGGAACGACAACACAGGTCCGTAGCATAAACTCAAATGGGTACAAAGGAATAACTGTTGTAATCGCGGCTTGTCGAAGTCTGCGCTTATCTGCGATTTCAACAAAACCTGTAGGATTTTTAGCGAGGGCGACGTGCAAGTAACCATCATCGCAGCCGGCACCATCTGTGGCCGCATCGGCCCCGGTCTTGTCGGTAGCCCGCTTGACCGTGGCTTTCTTGAGAAGATGCGGGCTTCGACCGATGCCAGCCTGCTGGGCGCGGAAACCCTGCGCCAGGGTGATCCGGAGATGCGTGGGCCGGAGGGGTGTCTTTTGCCCAACCGGATCAGGGCGTTCATTACTCAGTCCGGCGATATCCCGGTGGCAGGAAGAAAGATATTTGAGCACGGGGAGCCGCCCCTTATTTTTACCGGCGAGGCGGCGGCTGCGGGATTGTGGCACCGGCTTGGCGCGCTGGCCCAGGTCGTGGTCCTCCCGCCTGCGTCCACCGGGGGGCTTTCCCTGGCCGCCGCCCTTGCCCATCTGGCACAACTTGGCGCGGCCTCGGTGCTGGTCGAGGGCGGAGGCGGGTTGAATTACGCCTGCCTCCGGCAAGGGGTAATTGATGAAATTCTCCTCACCCTGACGCCGAAGCTTTCCGGGGATCAGGGGGCGGCCTCCCTCTGCGGCGGCCCAGGTCCGCTGGGGGAGCCGTTTTTGCCGCTGACCCTGGTCTCCTGCGAGGCAGCGGAAACCGGGGAGGTGTTTTTGAAATACCGGGTACGGAAGGGGGGATGACCATGCAGCAGGAACTGGCGATCTTGTATTCCGGAGGGACCGACTCCCTCGCGCTCTATGCCCTGGCCAGCGCCGGCCATCATCCAGGCCTGGCCAGGCCGGTGCGGATCCATCTGCTCCACATGCTCAACGGCATGGGCCGTTTTGCCGATTTCCCCAGAAACCGTTTTCTGGCCGCGCAAAAAATCCTGCTGGCCAACGCCTCCGATCCCGGGAAAGTTCCGGCGGCGGAGATGGTGGAGCTTGACATGGGCAGGCTTTTTCAGGGGCTGTGGCTTGACCGGTATGAGGAAATCATGCCCCGCTACAACGGGAAAAATCTTGTTTGCGTGGCCTGCAAACTTGGCATGCATGCACGGGCCATCATCTATTGCCATGAGCATTTCGTCCCCCATTTCGTGGCCGGGTATACCAAAAAACAGGGGCATTACCCGGAGCAGACCCCGGTTTTCATGGAAAAGATCAAGGAGCTGTCGGCCCGGTTCGGGATCAGCACCACCTTCCCGGTGTATGAGGATTTTGATGACCAGATGGTCACCCGGCATGTGCTGGAGGATTTCGGCCTGCCCTCCACGGGCGGGGGGGAAAGGAAGTGCCTGTTCTGCCAGACCCTGACCACCGCTACGGAGAAAGAGATCGGCCAGTACCTGGATGACATGCTGCCCTTGGTTGGCGAATATATTGAACACCGCTTGGCCGGCCGGGTCCGGGAGGCGGCGCTTTGTTTTCCTCCCGGCACCCGGAGCGCATAGCGGTCTGGCTGTAACGGACGCAAGTAATTTTGCAGGCATGTCCTGTTCGTTTCGGTTTTTTCTTGTGGTTTCGGTGTGTTACTCGGTACTCTTTGTGTCTCGTCAAAAAAGATTGCTCCCCCTTTCTTTCGAATTGTCCCCCGCCATACTGAGTTTGTTCCGGTAAATCATCCTGTTGCCTGTTTCATTCTGCGCTGGCATTTAATTTGCTATCCATATCCCCGAAGTCAGTTGTGTGCCGTACATGATTTTTCCGCCTTCGTGTTGAGGTCGGAAAAGGGGGAAGGGTAACTGTTCATTTTTTAAGGAGGAGAACGAGGCTATGAGAAAATCCCGTGTATTCTCGGCAATGCTGGTTGCGTCGGCTGTGGTGGCAGGCGGATCGGCCTGTGCCGGTGAGGCGCACAAGGCGATCACCGGTCCTTTTGCCACGCCCATGGATGTGACCAAGAAATGTTTGGAGTGCCATGCGGACGCGGCAACGGACATCATGAAAACCACCCACTGGACCTGGGCCGGCGAGCAGGAGATCTCCGGCAAGAAAGGCAAGGTCATGCTCGGCAAGAAGAACGCCATCAACAACTTCTGCATCTCGCTTGATTCCAACTGGCCGCGCTGCACCAGCTGTCATATCAGCTACGGCTGGAAGGATGCCAAGTTTGATTTCAACGACAAAAACAAGGTGGACTGCCTGGTCTGCCATGACGGCACGGGAACCTACAAGAAGGCGCCGCCTGCCGCAGGCATGCCTTTTGGTTTTACCGGCAATCCGGAATTTGACGCCAAGCCCGTTGATCTGGTGGCCGTGGCCCAAAGCGTCGGCAAGCCTGCCAAGAAAAACTGCGTGGCCTGCCATGGTTTCGGCGGCGGCGGCAACAACGTCAAGCACGGCGATATCGATTCTTCCATGGCAAACCCCACCAAGGGTATCGACGTGCACATGGGCTCCGACGGTCTGAACTTCCAGTGCACCGAGTGCCATACCACCCAGAAGCATAACATCAAGGGCAATGCCATGATCGTCACGCCCGGCGGCAAGAATCATCTGGAGTGCACCCAGTGCCATGATGCCAAGCCCCACAAGAACGGGAAGCTGAACACGCATGTCGCCACCGTGGCTTGTCAGACCTGCCATATTCCCACCTTTGCCAAGTCCATGCCCACCAAGATGAATTGGGACTGGTCCACCGCCGGTCAGGATATCAAGGCGGAGGAGCAGGTGTTCGGCACGGAGAAGCGCGAGGGGTATGCAAAGATAAAAGGCCACTTTACCTGGGCAAAAGACGTGGTTCCCGCCTACAAATGGTACAACGGTAAGGCCACCGTCTATCTGCGCGGCGAGAAGATCGATCCGGCCAAGGTCACCGAGTTGAACGCGCCCGCGGGCAGCATCAAGGACAAGGCCGCCAAGATCTATCCCTTCAAGGTGCATACCGGCAAGCAGCTCTACGACAAGGAAAACAAGTATTTCCTGACCCCCAAGGTCTGGCCGACCAACAAGGAGGATAAGGACGCCTATTGGAAGAACTTCGACTGGGACAAGGCGGCCAAGGCAGGCAGCGAGGCCTCGGGTCTGGCGTACAGCGGCAGCTATGATTTTGCCCCCACGGTCATGTATTGGCGGATCAACCACATGGTTGCCCCGGCCAGCGAGGCCTTGAAGTGCAACGACTGCCATGCCGCAAACGGCCGTCTTGACTGGAAGGCCTTGGGCTACAAGGGCGATCCCATGAAAACAAAAGGCGCTGCCAGGATGAAGAAGTAACCTCCCCTGGTTTTCGCACCCTCCCATAAGCCCCCTTCCTGTTCTCCCTGGGAAGGGGGCTTTTTTGTGACTGCCCGGCAGCACCGCATCTGCTTCGCAGTCTCGCTGCTTAGCTGTCATCGGCCTGCTCGTGTGCACTAGCACACTTCGCAGGCCTCTTGGTCGGCACTTCTGCCGACAATTGATACGCGCATCTGCGGCACTGCCGGGCAGTCACGGCGTGTTTAGCGTATTTGTCTGGACGGGGCATGGGATGAGGAGCAGTGTCTTACGGCAAGAGTTTTCGACGGCGTACCAGGAAAATATACCCATAGATCACCAGGTTCACCGCGACAAGGCCCAGGCCAAGCAGGTAACGCAGCTCAATGGTGAGATCCTCGGGATAGAGAACAAGGGCAACGTAATGCTCGATGAATCCGCCCGCATAGCCCGCCTCGCCGCCCCGTTCCCGCAAAAAGTTTTCCAGCGGGGTGAGGGGACAGATCCAGTCCGCCCACTCGATCACCACGCCCCAGAGCAAGGCGATAAGGTGCACCCAAAGCAGGGAGGGGCGGCGCAGCACCAGCAAGCCTCCCAACACGGTAAAAAGGGTGAAGGTGAGATGGAGCAGGAGGATACCGTCGGCGGCCAGGCGGAAGATCATTGGACTATCCGATCCAGCGATTCAAGGAGCCTGTCGATGTCGCGGTTGGTAACGTGCAGATGGGGGGCGAACCGCAGGGCATTCCCCCGTTGGCTGATAAAGATGTTCTTTTTTTTCAGCTCGGCGACCAGATTGCCCGTGAACCCGTCCGGCAGTTGGGCGCCAAACATGTGCGGGCATCGTTGCGATGGGGAAGGCAACCGGAACCCCAGCTGTTCGAGGTGCGTTGCGATCCGGGCATTGATCGCCGCCAGGGATTCCGCGATCTCAGGCACTCCCCATTGCTTGATCTGTTCCAGCGCGGCCACGGCCCCCGGGAGGATGGTGGCCGTGCATTTTTCCCCGACGTCGAACCGGCGTGCTCCCGGCAGATAGGTGTTTGAGTACTTGACCAGGGAGGTGAAATCCTCGGCGTTGTCCCGCGCCATCCAGGTCTCCTCCAGGGGGCGGGCATCGCGCCACCTTGGCGAGACATACGCCAGGCTGAATCCGTACGGGCAAAGAAGCCACTTGTACCCCGCCGCCACAAGAAAATCAGGCTGCACCGCATCAATGGCCAACGGCATGGCGGCCAGGGACTGCGTGGCATCGATGGCGAACAGGGCGTCAACCTCGCGACACGCCTCGCCGATACCCTCGAGATCAAGATACGCCCCGTTGGTCCAGTGGCAACTCGAAACCGCGACCACCCGAATGGCCCTGTTCAGCCTTTCGAGAATCGCGCGCGTCCAGTCCCCATGCGCCGGGGGCGGCACAACCACGATCTTGGCGCCCGATTCCCGCGCCGCCCGTTGCCACGGCAGGTAGTTGCTCGGGAACTCCTCTTCCATAACGAGAATGCCGTCCCCTGGCCGGAGCCGCGGCTCGATTGCCCTGGCCGCGGTGCTCAGGCCGTAACTCGCCGCAGGCACAATCGCATACCCATCCGCGTCCCCGCCGAAGATGGCGGAGGCCAACCCGCGAATCGTTTCCGCGTCGTGGAAAAAATCGTCCGGCATTCGTTCCCACGGATGGCTTTTGGAGTCGGCGCCAAGCCGCAAGCGGTCGCGGGATGCATTCAGTTGCGGGGAGTTGTAGGCGCAGTTGAAATAGGCGACATCTTCCGGGATGTCAAACAGGTGGCGTTGTGATTGGAGAATTGCCATGGCTCTGGTTCCTTGTCTTGGATGAAATCTTGAAGCGCTGTCCGGGTGAATCGGTCTGTTCCGCCTTGCGCGCCTCTGTTGATGGCGTGCTTTCGTGGCGGAGATGTTCTCATTGCTGCCCCATCTGATCGTACGTTAAATCCGTACGCCGAAGGTGGTTCCGTGTCAAGTTGTTTTGCCGCGAGCCGGCCCGTCGAACCCACTGTTTTGAAAGGGTTCACCGCCTGGAGATTACAAAAAAATCACGGTTCAGGCACCCTTGCTTTTCGGAAAGATATTTTTTACTATAAAGAGCCTGACTATTGGTTTACTATTGTTTCGAACCGCGCTGGCTGTTTGTGGAGGCGCCCTTTTGCCGGCCACGAGTGGCGGAGTTGCCCAAGGCAGAGAAAATGCGTGTTGGCCGGTATCGCCCGGCACGGGAGACGCGGCCAACCAATCTTCCCCCATACTAAAGAGGATACCGATGCATAAATGTCTCACCGTTACAAGCAAGATCGTTTTGTTCTGTGTAATGTGGTCCCTGCTCGGCAGCCCGGCCTTGGCTGCGGACAAGCTGACGCGGATCGCCGAGAATGTCTACGCCTATGTGGACACCAAGCAGAGTTCCAAGGATAACAGCTTCGGGGCCAACGCCGGCATCATCATCGGCCGCGACGGCATTGCGGTAGTCGATACGCTGATTTCCGCCAAGGAGGCCAAGCGGTTCATCAAGGCCATCAGGGCCGTCTCCAAAAAACCTATCAAGTACGTGATCAACACCCACTATCATCTCGATCACGTCTTCGGCAATGCCGAGTTCGTCAAGCTGGGGGCGGTGGTCGTTGCCCAGGAGAACGACAAGCAGGCCATGGCCGGAAGCGCCGAGTCCACCCTCAAGAACATCGGCCAGTACGGCCTGACTCCCGCGGACATGAAGGGCACCTCCATCGCCTATCCGGTGCTGAGCTATGGCGACCGCATGACCATCGACCTCGGCGGCCAGCTCATCGAACTTCGCCACGCCCGCCTCTCCCACACCAACGGCGACACCTTGGTCTATTTGCCGGACAAGAAAGTCCTTTTTACCGGCGATATCCTGTTCACGGATTACCACCCGTATCTGGCCGAGGGCAATATCGAGGAATGGTGCGGCGAACTGGAAGACCTCCAGGCCATGGACGTCGAGGCGATCATTCCGGGGCACGGACCTCTGTCGGGCAAGAAGGACTTGGCGGAGATGAAGCAATACCTCCTGCAGTTCGACCGGCAAGCAAAGGAGCTGGCCTCCCAGGGCGCCGACGTCCAGGCGCTGACGGCCGAGCTGGTGAAGACCCTGCCCAAGCGGGCCGAGGGAGTCTGGCTCATCGGGGCGAATTTGCAGGGAAAATACCTCAAGAAGTGATGGGCGAGGCGATGGGGCGGACCAGCGGCGGGCAGGGGGCCGGGATGTCGTTCAGCCTTGACCACATCGTGCCTTGGGGGCGCTCGTTTGATGAGTATGTCGCCATGTTCGCCCTTGACCGCGAGGATCTGGGCAAGCGGATCCTGGGGTGCGGTGACGGGCCGGCCGGGTTTAACGCCACCCTGAGCAAGGGCGGCGGTTCGGTCGGCTCATGGAAAAAACAATGGATGGAGAGGGCGCGCTGCCCTTTTTCCGCAGTCACACCTTTTGCAGGTCGACAAAAACCGTGTAATAGGCAAGGCCGGAACCGGAATCCGTCACCTGGGCGGGGATGGCGCAGTTGCTCACCCCCTCCTTCATGGGGATATTCTTCCAGCACATGACCGTTTTGGGCGCAATGCCGTCGGTAACTAGGGCCTCGGCAGTAAACGCCCCGGCGGGCCCGGAAACCCGGACATCGTCCCCCGTGCCGATGCCCAGTCTGGCCGCATCAACGGTGTTGACATGGATGATCTGCAACCCCTGCTCCATGCCGGCCAGGATCTGAGAGTTGATATAGCCATGATGGGAAGCGGTGAGAAGCTGAAACCGGCCGCTTGTTTCCGGCATCACCAGCGGCAGCGCCCCGGTCCGGTACTCCCGTTGCGGCATGTCGACAATCCGCCTGACCCGCGCCTGCTCCTTGAGCCGGAGATCGATGCCAAGCCTGTCGGCCAGCATCCGGGCGGCGGCCACATCACTCAGCTCGGAGGTCAGACTGTCCCTGGCATACTCATGGCTGAAAAAATAGCTGCCCATGAAATCACTCTGGGCGAACATCCCGCCCACCTTCAGGAAGAAATCAGCCTGGTCGGCAGTCCGGCAGTGGTTGGTGTCGATCACCAGGGTCGGGGTGCGGGAAAGCCCTTCCAGCCACTTGTTGCTGTCCGGATAGGTCATGGCCGGGTTGGCGGCCACATTGACATAGAGGTCAAATTCGCCCTTGGCCAAGGCCTCGGGAAGCCTTTCCACCGCAATTCGATCGGCAAAGACGGCGTCGGGCTTTTCCCAGCGCCGTTTTGAGGGATGCCCGAAATAGAGCAGGTCCATGCTGCCGGTTTTGACCGCCAGCCGGTTGATCCAGCGGTAGGCATTCATGCCGTTGCCATGCCGCTGGATGCTGACGCCTTTGATGTGCGCTGTTCTCCCGTTTTGCAGGCAGGCAAGCAGATATTCGAAATCATCCTGGCTCACCCCGGCCCTTGCCAGCAAGGCCCCGATGTCGTGCCCGTTCTCATGTCCCAAGCCGGTAAGCAGGGCGCAGGCCAGCAGACCGTCACAGGCCGGATTGATCATGATGTACCGATCCGCAAGCCCGGCGGTTTTTGTCTTCACCGGGTCAAGGTAGATAATCTCCTTGCCCTGCTTTTTGAGCGTTTTCAAGTAGGCGTAGAGGTGCTGGCTGGTGGAACGGGCATTTTTCCCGTAGAGCATGATGGTGTCGGCCTGTTCCAGATTGGTGATCTCCGGATTGATCACCGCCCCGAAATCCGCCCCGTCGGCATCGCAACCGGTGTCGTCGCATGGGCCGCCGGAGACGCCCCAGCAGTTGCTGAAGCCCGCGAACAGCAGATCCCAGCAGGCCATATTATAGGCCAGGCTGCCCGAACCCCGCAGATACAGAATCTTTTTGTCCCGAAATGGGGCCAGAAAAGCCGCCAGCGCCTCGATGGCCTCCGCATCCGACAACAGGGGCCTTTTGGCGCCATCCACAAGCTGCCAGGATTTCAGGCCGTTGTTGATCTCCCGTTCGGCAAAGATCCTGAATTTCGCGCAGACGAATCCGGGGTCGCTCCATTTTTCCGGCAGACCGTGAAAGGAGTGGCGGCCGCCATCGGATTCAATGCGCATCCCGCAAAGATCAGGGCAGTCTTTACTGCAAAAAAAGTTCGTCATGATAACGGCTCGGAATAGAGGAAGGTAAGGGGAACAGCGATCATGTGTCATTTCCGCAAGGCGGAAGTCAAGGCCTCACGCCCTTTCCGGCAGTGGGGCTGGCCAGCCTTTCATGTTCATTTTGCTGATAATGTTGATAAATTCCTGCTGGAACACCGGGATTTGGCTGTTTTTTAAAAATGTTGCATACCAGGTCACCGGCAGTCCGCCTTTGGTGATGGGGCGGGCCGTAATGCCGGTTGTTTCAAGGGAGCTGTT
>Ga0172380_10000774_pt1 | contig 58355 bp, 45 predicted proteins | sample Leawe162metaG_FD_119747 | JGI IMG/M metagenome (GOLD analysis project Ga0172380, IMG submission 119747) | Leachate microbial communities from a municipal landfill in Southern Ontario, Canada - Leachate well 162 metaG | ecosystem: Engineered > Solid waste > Landfill > Unclassified | place... | reverse complement strand
GCAATAAATGAACACATAGCTCCGGCTTCAGTAATTCCCTCTTCCAAAATCTGTCCGTTCTTTGCTTCTTTATAATAAAGCAAACTATCTCTATCTACCGGTTCATATAACTGTCCGATATGTGAATAGATTCCGATTTGGCGGAATAACGATTCCATTCCGAAGGTGCGTGCTTCATCGGGAACTATCGGTACGATTAATTTACCGACTTCTTTATCTTTCAATAATTTTGTTAATATCCTAACAAAAACCATTGTAGTGGAAACGTCTCTATCACCTGTTCCTGCATAAAATTCTTCAAAAAGTTCTTCAGATGGAGTTTGAATCGGTTGTGCTTTTACAATCCGCTTAGGCACATACCCGCCTAATGCTTTTCTTCTTTCCTTTAAGTATCTAATTTCAGCACTGTCTTCAGTTGGTCTATAAAATGGAGCTTTAGCCACATCTTCATCTGAAATCGGAATTCCGAAACGTGTTCTAAATTCTTTTAATTCTTCATCATTGAGTTTTTTCTGCTGATGAGTAACATTTTTACCTTCGCCTGCTTCACCAAGTCCATAACCTTTTACTGTCTTTGCAAGAATTACAGTCGGCTGTCCTTTATGCTCATTTGCAGCTTTATAGGCAGCAAATACTTTAAGTGGATCGTGCCCACCTCTTTTCATTTTCTCTAACTGCTCATCAGAATAATCTTTTACTAATTCTAAAAGTTCAGGATACTTACCGAAGAAGCTTTCGCGAATATATTTACCATCTTTAACGATATGATTTTGGGATTCGCCATCAATCATTTCATTCATTCTTCTTACCAAAAGTCCGGTTTTGTCGGCTTCGAGTAAAGAATCCCAATCGCTGCCCCAGATTACTTTTATTACGTTCCAGCCTGCACCTCGGAAATTTCTTTCCAATTCTTGAATTATGTTTCCATTTCCTCTTACAGGACCATCAAGGCGTTGAAGATTACAGTTAATTACAAAAATCAGGTTGTCTAATTTTTCACGAGCCGCAAGAGAAATAGCACCTAAAGTTTCTGGTTCATCAGTTTCGCCATCGCCAAGAAACGCATATACTTTCTGATCACTCGGTTGTTTTAATCCTCTATCTTCCAAATAACGATTGAAACGTGCATGATAGATTGCCATAATTGGACCGAGACCCATTGAAACAGTAGGAAATTCCCAAAAATCAGGCATTAACCATGGGTGAGGATATGATGAAAGTCCGCCTCCCGGTTTTAATTCTCTTCTAAAATTCTCTAATAATTCTTTTGAAATACGCCCTTCTAAGAATGCACGAGCATAAATACCCGGTGAGGCATGTCCCTGAAAATAGATTATATCACCATCTCGATTATCATCTTTTCCTTTGAAAAAATGATTAAAACCAATTTCGTATAAAGTAGCCGCAGAAGCATAAGTCGATATATGCCCGCCGATACCCGGTTCTTCTTTATTTGCTCTTACTACCATTGCCATGGCATTCCAACGAATTAAGCTTTTGATTCTTCTTTCTATTTCTCTTCCGCCCGGGAATGGAGATTGTTTTTCTTTTGTAATTGTATTTATATATGGTGTGTTCGCTGTAAAAGGGAGTTCTACTCCTGCTTCGTGAGCATACATATCGAGGTCATGAAGAAGTGCTTTTACTTTCTCCGGTCCGCCCGTTTGTAGTACATACTCTAATGATTCAAGCCATTCTCGTATTTCGGTTTCGTCAAGCTCCGAGTAACTATACTTTTTTGTTTCAGCCATTTTTTCTTTCCTTTATCTCTTTTTTCTTAAACTTTTCAATAAATTGACTTTTTATTTGGATACTTACTCCAAATTTACGAAATCCTTGAATATTAATCTAATTATTCCAACTTAGTTAAGCATTCTCGATTTACCTGTAACCCATTTTTCAATTGTCGCTTTTTGTGGCAATTCGAGACTTGAGCTGGGATGCATCCACAAATAAATCTTAAGCGGCATATCACCACTTTGTACTTCCTCTAAGATTTCATCTTTCTTTTTATATTTTACACTTGTATCCAAAGATTCAAAAGTAGAGAAATTGAGATGCTTTCTCCCTTTTTCAACGTCATCGGCTACTAACCATGAAACAGGTGCAACTTTGCTATACCATTGCCACTTTGTTTCATTAGAATGGCAGTCATAACACGATTTTTTCAAGACTTTCATTACTTCTTCGGGTGCTTTAATCTCATCAGTTACAGGTGGATTTGTCTTTTCTATTGGGACGAATTGAATGCCAATAACTGCTATTAATAGCAAAAGAAATATTGTTCTACCGGGTCTCATTTATACCTCTATTTTTGTAACATAATTATAAACTATTGCAGCATCAATTTTCATACGGAGTTGTTCCATTACTTGACTCATAATAATCTTTTTTGCATTCTTAAAGTCCCTTATCTTAACTCTCGTAAGTTCGGTACTGCATTCTTCGATTAACATTTTAGCTTCTTTAATTGTTGCAGGTCTCGGCAGCATTTCAGGATAATATTTCCCTTTTTTAATCGATAATTCTAATGCCGTAAGTATTGAATCCTTTGGTAATATCCCTTCACGGTATGTCTTAAATATCCTTAGAATCATCTTTTCATCCATGAGACTTATATCTAATTTTTTCTTCTTTAATCGTTTTGGAAATTGGATTAAAGTAACAGCTGCTAAAGTAGGATTAATATTTAGTTCTACGACTAGATATTTAAAAAGATCAGCAAACTTAGAGATTGCGAGATCCGGAATTACGTCTTTTGGAATTCCGAGTTTGTAATACCACTCTTCCCTATCCCAAAATCTTTCAGGTATATTTTTACTAAGCTTATCTAATTTTTCTCTTTTGATTTGAGTTGGTGGAAGGTCAGTATCAGGGTACATTCTATCTGCACCGGGGAGAATTCTTTCAAAACCATTTGTTCCATCTCTAAGAGCCTGCCTTGTTTCCGAGGGCACTCCAATTGTTGCCTCTTTCGCTCTAATATTAATTTCTTTAATGGCAGTTTCTGTATCCTGCTCACTTCCCCAAACCAATACAAGAGTATCGTTATCCGTTGCGTTTACGGATTTCTTAATATTGCTCCATTCAGCCGAAGATATATTATCCCCTTTGCTATCTGAATGAATAATATTAGGGATTTTTGTAAGACATGCTATTACTCTTACACGATCTGAAATCTCACGAGAGAAATATGTATCAGTTTGCGTTTGCCAATGTAATAATCCTGTGAATCCTTTTAACACAACACACTTAACTATATTTCCTTCATCAATCGCATTTCGTAATGGAAGGTAATCAGTTTTCTTAATTACCTTGGTAACGTCTTCCGATTTTGAGTTGAAAGTATCTTTAGTGATTCCCCTTTTATTTAATTCATCACGGAGACGTAAAAGATTCCATTGCCTCATTGCTTCATTATATGTAAGAAGCGGGATTCTCCCGATTTTAGGAACGCCTTTAATTTCGATACGAGTTCCACCTTCAACACTTACATTTACATCTTCACGAGCAGCGCCTATTCCACGCCTTACCAATTGAGTGCTTCTAACGAGACGACTGCAAATATGTGCAACCTGTGCTACTTCCTGTGGGGTGAGCATTTCAGGTCCTGTTACAGTTTCTATCAATGGCATTCCAAGGCGATCGGTTAGATATATTCTCGAATGTCCTTGATCTGATACTTCACGGCACGAATCCTCCTCGATCGACATCTGAGTTATAGAGATAGTCCTACCTTTGAAAGGTATCTCTCCATTGAGCCCAAAAATTGCAGTCCTCTGGAATCCGGTTGGTATACTCCCATCCAAATACTGTTTACGTGCAATATGAAGTTCATCAACTATCGCACAGTTCATTAATAGTCCGATGGTAAGGGCTATATCAAGCGCATCATTATTGATTAAAAATGGGGGAGTATCATCCATCTCATAAGTGCAGACGGTCTCTCTCTTAATTCTGTAAGTAATATCTTTTTTTGTTTTGAACTCCATGAGCGCTGTACCGTCATACTCACCAAGCTCGGAAAGAGTTGGTCTCATGTGCCGGATAATTTCAGCATCATAAACTTCCGAATATTTTCCTGCGGGACATCTACAAAATAATTTTTTAGTTGTCAATAATTGCTGGTGAATCTCAAGACCCGATTTGAAACCAATTTCTTGGTAGTCATTAGGGGTCATTTCTTCAAACTGTTTAAAAAGGAATTTTTTCATTTTTTTCTATAATAGATTACTTGCAAGTTCCGCCAATTCGGAACGTTCTCCTTTTTCAAGGTTAATGTGAGCGTATAATTTTTGCCCTTTAAAATGGTCAATTAAATAAGAAAGTCCATTAGATTCAGCATCCAGATATGGATGATCGATCTGATATATATCCCCGGTTAAGACTAATTTAGCCCCTTCTCCGGCGCGTGTAATAATAGTTTTAATCTCATGAGGAGTTAGGTTTTGGGCTTCATCGACAATAAAAAATATTCTTTGTAGACTTCTTCCTCTAATATAACTAAGAGGCTCAATTACTAATTTATCCTCTTTAATCATACTGTTAATTGCCTGGTGATTTTTGTCTGCTTCGGGAAACTGATCTTGAATTACTTTTAGATTATCCCAGAGTGGCTGCATATATGGGGCTAATTTACTTTCCACATCTCCCGGAAGGAATCCAATATCTTTATTACTTAATGGCACTACCGGACGCGCTATATAAATCTGTCTATAACTTTTCCTTACTGCTAATGCTGATGCTAGAGCCAATAAAGTTTTTCCTGTCCCCGCTTTTCCGGTTAAAGTAACTAATGGTATATCATTATTTATTAATGCATCGATAGCAAAGGTCTGCTCAGCGTTACGGGGTTTAATTCCATAAACAATCTGTTTATCGATCTTCTTAAAAGATTCCATTTCGCTATCGAGAACAGAAAGTACCGAACGGTTTGCATTACGCATTATAAAATATTTATTCGGTACAAATTCTTTTTTGATTTTTTTCATTATTCCTTTAGCAGGAACTTCATAAGGGGGAGAATAAAAATGTTGTAATGTATCATCATCAAAATTTTCTACAAAATCTTTACCGCTATATAATTCATCTGCATTTACAACTCTATCGGTAGTGTAATCTTCTGCGGGAATGCCAAGTGCTTTTGCTTTCATACGAAGATTTACATCTTTAGTAACAAGAATTACCGGTTTTTTCCCTTTTGATTTTGTATATAAATCGTAGGCGGCACTAAGAATACGGTGATCAACATTATCCTCTCTAAATACATTTTGAATATCTTTAGAAAGTCCTTTAAAGATAGCAATTCTTACTTTTCCCTTTCCTTTACCGAGAGAAACACCACCATTAAAAATTGCATCGCCGGTAAGAGAATCTAAAGTGCGAGCAAACTGCCTTGCATTCAAATTTATTACTTGGCTTCCCCTTTTAAAATGATCAAGTTCCTCAATTGCAACTAAAGGAATTACTATATCATTTTCTTCAAATTGATTTATACAGGTGGGGTCATGCAACATGACGTTAGTATCAATAATAAACGTCTTAGGTATGCGGGTTTTTGCCATTTATAACGCCTTTATCTTATTAAAGTTTATAAACCATTTATGAACTTAATAAATTTTTTTAATATGGTAAAACAATATAATTCCCTTTTACTACATAATTTCTATTAAAATTTATATTTTAGATTATCTAAATAGGATTTATATGTCCATACAAACAATTAATCCTTTTAACGGAAAACTAATAAAAGAGTTTACACCTATTAATATCGAAGATATTAATGAATGTGTAAATAGAGCAAATGAATGCTTTAAAGATTGGAGAAAAACATCTTTCGCTGAAAGAAAAAAGTTGATGCTTTATGTAGCAACTATTCTTAAAGAAAAAAGCAAAAAATATGGCGAGATACTTTCTCTTGAAATGGGTAAACCGATTTCGCAGGCAGTTGCAGAAGTAGAAAAATGTGCACTCGTTGCGGAATATTATGCCGAGAATGCAGAAACAATCTTAAAAGAAGAAAAAGTAATTACTGATGCTTCAGAAAGTTATATACGATTTGATCCGCTTGGAGTAATATTAGCATTAATGCCGTGGAATTTTCCATTCTGGCAGGTATTCAGATTCGCGTCCCCCGCTTTGATGGCTGGTAATACCTGTTTACTAAAACATGCATCAAATGTTCCTATGTCAGCACTTGCAATCGAAGAGATTTTTCGTGATGCCGGATTCCCTAGAGGAACTTTCAAAACACTTTTAATTGGTTCTTCACTTGTTGATTCCGTTATCGATAATCAGTTAGTAAAAGCAGTAACGTTAACAGGAAGCGAAGCCGCAGGTATGCAAGTGGCTTCAAGAGCGGGAAAAAACTTAAAAAAATCAGTGCTCGAACTTGGCGGAAGCGATCCATTTATTGTTCTTAATGACGCTGATATTGAATTGTCTGCCGAAGCCGCTGTGAAAGGACGACTAATAAATAATGGCGAAAGCTGTATTGCTTCTAAGCGCTTTATTGTAGAAGAAAAAATTTATGAACAATTCCGAGATATATTTCGTCTAAAGATGGAAAAAGTGAAAATTGGTGATCCTATGGATTACCAAACTGAACTTGGTCCTATTGCACGGAAAGACTTATTAATTGAACTCGATACTCAAGTAAAGAAATCAATTGAGATGGGGGCGAATGTAGTAACTGGTGGAGAAATCTTAGATTTAGAAGGATATTTTTATTCCCCCACAATATTAGATAACCTTAAGCCCGGAATGCCGGCTTATGATGATGAAATTTTTGGTCCGGTTGCTTCTCTTATAAAAGCAGAAGGTGTAAATGATGCTATAAGAATAGCCAACAGTTCTCCATTTGGTTTAGGGGCTTCTATATGGACTAATGACATCAATCTCGCGAAAGAGATTGCAGGTGAGATTGAATCGGGTTCTGTATTCATAAATGGGAACGTAAAAAGCGACCCGCGTCTCCCATTCGGTGGAATTAAAAAATCGGGTTTCGGAAGAGAGCTTTCTCATTACGGAATTAAGGAATTTGTTAATATAAAATCTGTTTGGATTAAATAAAAAAATTAATTTATTATATGTAGAAAGGGAAAATATGAAACTGAACAAACCCATTATTGAATTGCTATTCATATTGTTGATACCGATGACGATTTTTTCGCAAAAAACGGTTTATACACTTGATGACGCTGTTTATAAGGCGCTGGAAAATAATAAGGATATCAGGATAGCTCTCTTGGATATTAAAAAAGGAGAAGCTGCCGTTAGCGAGGCATTTGGATATGCGCTTCCTTCGGTTGATTTAACAGCATCGTTAAATCATTTTATTAAAAAACCGATGATGGCATTCCCCGATTTTGCTTCAATGCTCGGCAACGCTTCTTATTCAATTTTATTTGATGAGGGTCTTCTCCCACGCGATGAAAGTAAATTTTTGCCGATGGGATCCAAACTACAATCTTTTTCGCAAACTAATAGTTTTGAATCAACAATCCAGGTAACTCAGATTCTATTTAATTCTGCCGTTTTCAGAGGTATTGGCGCTTCTCAAATCTACCTCGATCTATCAAAAGAAAATCTTAAGGCAGTTACCTCAAAAACTTTGCTTGATGTTAATAAAGCATTCTATGGCACGTTGCTTGCAAAAGAACTACTTACTATTTTGGATGCGAGCCTAAAAAATGCCGAAGAAAATCTTGAGAATGTAAAAGCTTATTACAAGCAGGGACTTGTTTCCGAATACGATCTTTTGCAGGTGGAAGTTCAAGTCGAGAATCTAAGACCCAAAGTGATTGATCTGCAAAAAGCAGTTTTTGAAGCAAAGAGCGGACTTAAACTTTTGCTTGGTATAGATCAAAACAAAGAAATCGAAATTACCGGTAAAATCACTTATGAAGAAACGCTTTTGCCAGAAGAAGAGATTTTAATTAATCAAGCTGTTACACGCAATTTTGAGCTAAATACACTAAAGATAAAAAGAAACGTTGATGAAGAGATGATTGCTATCGAAAGAGCTGACTACTGGCCAATGCTAACTGCTTTTGGTAATTATAGTTATGCCGGCTCATCCGATGATTGGAAATTTAACACATATAATTCTTCGATAGTTGGCTTAAGTTTTTCTATGAATTTATTTAGAGGCACTCGTACTTCACGAAAAGTAGAGCAAGCTGTAATAGCTACTAAACAAACCGATGAAAGATTAGCATTAACTCAAGAATTTCTTACCAAAGAAGTGAAAAGCAAATTAATAGAGTTAACCCAAGTACGTTCCCAAATAAACGCAATTGAAAGAAATGTAAAACTTGCAGAGAAAGCTTATTCTATTGCCAATACTCGCTATAAAGAAGGTACAGGAACACAATTAGAGATTAAGAATGCTGATTTAGAACTAAGCACCGCTAAAGTTAATAGAATTCAATCGATTTACGATTACAAAATTGCCATTTCTAATTTAGAACAATTGACCGGAAATTTGGATGAAAAATATATCGATTACATAAACAAGAATTTAAAATAAAGGGAAATAGATATGAAACAATTATTAAAATTAATTATTCTCATAGCAGGCATTTCATTAATAGCTTATGCATGTGGCGGTGATGAAAAATCTAAGAGTATGAGCGAACTTCAAAATGTAGATGGAATTCCTGTTTCCGTGCAAGAATTGAAAGAAACTGATTTTATAAAGGAATTAAGTTTCTTTAGTAAAATGTATGGTGTGAAGCAAACAATACTTGGCGCTTTAGTTGGAGGCAGAATAGAAAAAATTAACACCTCAATCGGCGCATCTGTAAAAAAAGATCAAATACTTATAGAATTTCCTTCCGATGCTCCGGCGCTAAGTTTTGAGCAGGCAAAAGCAGGATATGAAAATTCTAAAAAAACTTATGAAAGATTGAAAGTACTGTTAGAATCAGGTGAGACTTCGCAGGCGGCTTTCGATGGAGCCGAAACAAAATATTTTGTGGATAAAAGAAATTATGAACAATTAAAACAGATGCTATATATTCAAGCACCTTTCGATGGAATTATTTCTGATATTCAAGTGAAAGTCGGCGATAATGTTAAAAGCGAAACTCCACTATTAACTATTGCACAAACATATAAGGTGCGCGCTAAGGTTTGGGTAACAGAAAGTGAAATAAACCAGATTAGAGTAGGAATGAAAGCTACAGCCACTATTGAAGAAAGAACTTATAATGGAAGAGTAGTAGAGATATCTCTTGGTATGGACCCTGCTCATCAAGCTTTCTATGCTGAAGTAGAATTTGATAATGCAGGCAACCAGATTAAAATCGGTGTAACAGCTGAAATAAAAATTGTTACTTATGAAAATAATAAAGCACTCTCTGTTCCTCGTCATTTATTAAAAAACGATGAAAAAGGAGAATATATATTCCTACTAAATGGCGAAAAAGCTGAAAAAAGATATGTTACCGTAAAAAACGAAAGTGGAATTGAATTTGAAATTTCCAACGGACTTAAATCAGGCGACCGATTGATAGTAAAAGGTGTTTCGCAATTACAAAACGACACGAAAGTAAAAGTGATTCAATAGGGGAAAATATGTCATTAGCAAAAATATCGATTGACCGCCCCATAATGATGACGATGGCAATTCTCGTCTTTATCATTTTTGGTGCAATTGCGTATTTCACACTTAATCTTAATCAAATGCCCGATGTGGAAATACCTTACGTAACAATTAATACTGTTTATCCGGGTGCCGGACCTAAAGAAGTTGAAACACTTATAACGAAAAAAATTGAAGATGCGGTTTCTACCGTAAGTCAGATTGAGCGAGTAGAATCTTATTCTCTTGATGGCGTTTCTATTGTTATTATGGAATTCAATCTCGCTAAAGGTGTTGATATTGCAAATCAAGAAGTAAAAGATAAAGTAGATGAGATATTAAATGATCTTCCGACTGACGCTAAGCAACCGATTGTTCAAAAGGTTGATATAAGAGGATTCCCGATTCTTGAAATAGCTTTAAGTGGCGATCAAGACCCGCGCGAATTATATGAAATTGCAGATAAGTTATTGAAAGATAGATTTTCTCAAGTCCCGGGGGTAGCTAAAGTTAATATCACTGGAGGACAAGAACGTGAAGTAAGGGTGGTACTTAATAATAAAGAGGTTTATGAAAACTTTATTTCGCTACCGCAGCTTCTTTCAATATTGCAGATGCATAATATGAATTTACCTGGCGGTTATTTTCAAATTAACGATCAGGAATTTACAGTTCGTTTAGATGGTGAATTTCATAGCTTGCAATCGATTCGTGATCTCTTAATCCCTACACCATTCGGTAATAAAAAACTTTCGCAACTTGCAAAAGTGGAAGATTCAGGAAAAGATATTCGTCAGAGAGCGGTCTATTATAACGTTAAAGATAATGTAAGAAATGAAAATGTTGTTCGTCTTGGTCTAATTAAAAGCCAAGAAGGCAATGCAGTTGAAATTGCAGATGAAATAAGATCGCGTCTTCCCGAAATCAAACAACTTCTTCCGCAAGGTGCTAATTTGGAAGTGGTAACTGATCATACGACATATATTCGTTCTACTGTTGATGATACAATGGGGAATATTATTCTTGGTGTAATATTTACAGCTATCGTATTATTAATATTCCTTACACACTTAAGATCAACAATGATTGTGGCTATAACTATGCCTGCGGCAATTATATCTACATTCTTATTTTTCCAATTGACCAAACTTACTCTTAATATGATGACGTTGATGGGTATCTCAGTTACCATCGGTGTTCTTGTGGCTAACTCTGTGGTAGTATTGGAGAATATATTCAGGCATAAAGCACTCGGTAAGAATAATAAAGATGCCGCACTGATAGGTACAAATGAAGTAACTGTTGCAGTTTTAGCTTCAACAATGACTAACCTCGTAGTATTCCTTCCGATCGCAACAATGTCTTCTATGGTAGGAATGTTTTTACGCGAATTAGCTTTGGCTGCAACTTATGCTACTCTATTTTCATTGGTATTCTCCTTTACTCTAACACCAATGCTTGCTTCATTAATGTTAGGTAAAAACGAGAAAGAAGGGAAAATTGCTGCCCGATTAAATAGAATTTATGATTCTTGGGATGCTAAATACAAATCGTTATTAACCGCTTCACTTAAAAATAAAAAGAGAGCCGCACTTATTGTAGCGGGTTCATTTTTATTATTCTTTATCGTAATGGCAACATTAGGACCTAAGATTGGATTTGAATTTTCTCCGGCCGCTGATGATGGTAAGATCAAGGTTGAAGTGGAACTACCCGAAGGATATAATTTAACTGAAACTGCCGATGTATTAAAAGTGATAGAAAATAAAATAAAAGTGCATCCCGAAGTAAAACAGATGCTTACTACTCTTGGCAAAATAAGTGATCTTAATACAGGTACTAATATGGCGAGGATGGATATAGAGCTTTCTGATGCTAATCAAAGAGATGTATCATTAAATGAAATGATTTCACAGTTTATTAAAGATTTAGCCTCTGTGCCTAATGCTTCAATTACTGTCGCTACCGGTTCTGAAATGGGTGAGGGCGGTTCTCCTATTCAGTTGTTTTTACAAGGGCAGGATATTTCAAAATTAGAAGAATTAAAAGTTGTAATTATTGACAAATTAAAAGACGTTCCGGGTCTGATAAATTTTGATAATTCATCACGTGCAGGTAAACCAGAAATAACAATCAAACCAAAACGCGAATTATTAGCTGATGTAGGATTAACCGAGCAAGAAATTGCGTATACAATGCGTGCTTCAGTTGAAGGTTTGGAATCATCTAAATACCGTGAATCGGGAAACGAATACGACATAACAGTTACGATGAATGATAATGCAGTCGATACACCTGAAAAGATTGGCAATATACCTGTTGTTTCTTCTAAAGGTGTAGTTTATAGATTAGCTCAATTATGCGACATTAATTATACACGTGGATTTACTAAAATCCTTCATAGAGATAAATTTACATCAATCCAGTTTACAGGTGCTTCTGCGCCAGGAGTTCCTTTAGGAAATGTTACAAATGAAATCGATTCAAGATTGAAATCATTAGAATTGCCAGCAGGTTATAGAATCAGTTGGGGCGGAAATACTAAAATGATGAATGATATGGTTAATGATATGGCATTTGCATTTTTCCTTGCGATGATCCTTACATATATGTTATTAGCTGCTTTATTGGAAAGTTTCTTACAGCCTATTTATATTTTAATGACCATGCCACTGGCTATGATTGGAGTAATAGGAATTTTATTTATAACTAAAATTTCATTCGGTATTACATCATTAATGGGTATAATTATGTTAGTGGGAATTGTTGTAAATAATGCTATTCTAATGCTTGATTATGCAAATCAATTGGTAAGAGAAAATGAAATGAATATGAAAGAAGCTCTTATTGAAGCATGTCCAACAAAACTCAAACCTATTTTGATGTCAACTTTAGCTTTAATACTTGGTATGCTTCCGATGGCAATAGGAATAGGAAGTGCGGGAAAAGAAATGAGAATGGCATTAGGTGTAGTAAGTGTTGGTGGTTTAATTGTTTCTACTATTCTTACTCTTGTAGTAATACCTTCAATGGTTTATTTATTTACTCGCAAAAAGAAAACGAAACAAGCTGTTTAAGTTAATTAATAAAAATTAGCGGAGGATTTATGGAAAATACAAAGATTGGATTTGAACTTGATGGAATGATCGGTTATACAGAAGGAAATCTTGGAATATTAAGAATTACCAAGAATGTTTTCAATCTCCTTTCAAGTACAGAGAGAAATAGCGATCTTCTTCCATGGTTTGATGAACTTGAACAAAACAATGAAATAAAAGGAGTGATGATTATTAATGAAGGAGATTGTTTCGGTCCGAAAGAATATAGCAAGTTTCTTTCATCAATTTCCGGTATTGAGATGGACGAAAATATTCCGCATCTTATTACAAAATTCATCCGTTCAGATATTCGAGCTATTGAAATTAATATGTTAGTGAATATCGTTAGAAAAGTATCTCATTTTAATAAGATTTTTATTACTGCCTTCAGAGGAGGTATTGTTACTCCTATTTTTGGAACTGCTTTAGCGGCGGATTTCAGACTTACTTCGGAGAATAGCTATTTTTCACTATCTCATGCAAAATATGGGCTTCATGCAAGCGGGGCTCTTCCTTTCTTCCTACCTAAATATATGAGTATTGGAAAAGCAACTGAATATCTTATTAATGGCGGGGATATTTCAGCTCTTGATGCTCTTAATCTATGGATCGTTAATGAAGTATTTCGTGAAAATGAGTTTGAGGCGAAATGCTTCGATTTCGCCCGTACTACATGTGATAAGCCATTAAATTATATCCGTAGCTCAAAAGCTCTTATTCACTGCTATAATCGCGATTTAGAACGATTCTTAGAAAATGAATCGAACTTTTTATATCAGTAACCCATTTAAAAAAGAGCTTCTCCTAAGAGAAGCTCTTTTTTTATTATAATTTGCTCACATAATCGCTAAAAAATAGAAGGGCTTCATCGATTTTGTGAATATCTTTTCCTCCGGCAGTAGCTAAGTGAGGTCTTCCACCTCCACCTCCACCAAGCACTTTTGCCACTTCACCAACTATTTTACCTGCAGACAATTTTTTCTCTTTAATAAGATCATCACTCACAACGGAAACAACACCTACTTTTTCTTCAATAGCTGAAATTAAAAGACCAATACCACTTCCCATTTTCATTCTTAATTCATCACCCATCGATTTTAATTCATCCATCGATTCGGCGGTTACAATTGACTTAAATATTTTATAAGAGCCTTTCGTTTCACCTAATTTTACTATTGAATCGATTCCGCCGAGTTTTTCTTTGAGTTTTATTTCTGCTAATTCCTTTTCGAGTTTCTTTTTTTCTTCATGAAGCGAATAAAATTTATTTTCAGCATCAGCAAGTTTTACTTCCTGGTCATGAATATATTTTTCCACACCGGCGCCTGTAACAGCTTCAATTCTTCTTACACCACTTGCTATCGAAGTCTCATTAATTATTTTGAGTATTCCAATTTGACTACTATTATTAACGTGAGTACCACCACAAAACTCTAAAGTATAATCACCGAACTGAACAACATTTACTTTATCTCCATATTTATCGCCAAAGAACATCAAAGCACCCATTTTTTTTGCTTCTTCAAATGGAGTATTTTTATGATGAGTCATCGGCATATTCTCGCGAAGTTTTTCATTAATTATTAATTCAATCTCTTTTAATTCTTCCGGTTTTACTTTCTCGAAATGAGTAAAATCAAAACGGAGATGATCCGGTCCAACATAAGAACCTGCCTGCTGAACGTGTGCACCAAGAACGGTGCGTAAAGCTGCGTGAAGAAAATGTGTAGCCGAGTGATTGCGCATTATATTCCATCTTCGTTTTGCATCCACTTTTGCCGTTACTTTCATTCCTTTTTCAATTTTTACATTTTTAGCTGATTCTAAAACATGCACAAATTGATTTTGAATTTTTACTAAATCTATTACTGTAAATGTATTTCCATTAATAGATAAAGTACCTGTATCGCTTGCCTGTCCCCCCGATTCTGCATAGAATGGTGTTCGATCAAGAATCACAATTTTATTTTCTTCGATCTCTGTTGCATAAATTACTTCAGCCTCTGAAGATAATTCTTCATAACCGAGAAATTGAGTTGGTGTATCAGAATTTAAATTTAATTCAGCAAGTTTTTCTGATAAAGTAGCACCGCCTGCAAGTTTCTCCTTAGTCGATTTACGTGCTCTTACTTTTTGTTCTTCCATAAATTTATTAAATCCCGCCTCGTCAATATTCATACCCTTTTCACGTGCCATTACACTCGTAAGATCAAAAGGGAATCCATATGTATCATACAACTTAAAAGCATCTTCACCCGGAATAATATTCGTTTTCTTTACTTCGGGCTTTGATGAGATAATTTCAAATAATTCTATACCACGGTCCAAAGTATTATTAAAACTTTCTTCTTCTGCTTTTATAATTTTTTCTATATTGCCTTGATTCGATTTTAATTCCGGAAATACATGCGACATATTTTCAACTAATACATTTATCAAATTATACATAAACGGTTCGGTAAGATTTAATTTCCTACCGTATCGAGCAGCTCTTCTTAATAATCGTCTAAGCACATAACCGCGTCCTTCATTGCCGGGCATAGCTCCATCTGCAATTGCAAATGTTAATGCCCTTACGTGATCAGCGATTACTCGCATCGAAATCATATCAGTTTCATTTTCATATTTAATTCCGCTTACTTTTTCGATTTGCGAAATCAATGGAGTGAATACATCTGTATCGTAATTCGATTTTTTACCCTGCATTACTGCGCATAATCTTTCAAAACCCATTCCTGTATCAACATGCTTCGAAGGCAGATCATTCAGCTTCCCGGTTTCATCACGATTATATTGAATAAAAACAAGATTCCATATTTCTATACAATCTGCAGTACCTGCATTTACATATGAAGGATTATCATAATCATCAGCAAGATTAATATGTATTTCCGAGCAAGGACCGCAAGGACCGGTCTCCCCCATTTCCCAGAAATTATCTTTTTCATCGAATCTTAAGATATGTGCCGGATTAATGTCTGTTTTTGCTTTCCAAAGTTCATACGCTTCATCATCTGTACGATACACGGTAGCGAATAAACGTTCTTTCGGGAGTTTAAATTTTTCAGTCAATATTTCCCAAGCCCACATAATTGCTTCTTCTTTATAATAATCTCCAAAAGACCAATTACCAAGCATCTCAAAAAATGTATGGTGATAAGTATCGTAACCTACTTCTTCGAGATCATTATGCTTGCCACTCACACGAATACATTTTTGCGTATCAGCTGCACGTTTATAATCTCTTTTTCCAGTACCAAGAAAAACGTCTTTGAATTGATTCATTCCGGCATTTGTAAAAAGAAGAGTTGGATCATCATAAGGAACTACTGGTGCACTTGGCACTATTTTATGGTTTTTCTCTTTAAAAAATTCGAAAAACTCATTTCTTATTTCGTTGGATCTCATTTTTGCCATACAATTATTATTAAAGTGTGAAAATATACTAAAAACAAGCGGAAACTTTAAAATTATGTACGAATTTTGTAAAGAATTTGTTTATTTTTGCTATTAATAATAGGTTTGATCGTTCACCATTTAATTCTATAAGATATTGAACAAATACAAAAATCTAAATGATCTGGAATTAATGCAGGAGATAGCACGGTTAGAATCGCGGGCTTTAGAAGAATTATATGACCGCTATTCATCGCTACTTTACACCGTCATTAAAAAAATATCTCCCGATGAGGCAACTGCCGAGCAGTTGTTAGTTGACCTATTTGTAGTTGTATGGCAGAAGATCGATCAATTCGATTTTGCTACGGGTAATGTTTATACATGGCTTGTAACACTCGCTCGAAATAAAGCAATTGATAACCTCAGAAGAAATCGCAATTCAAATTCTACTTTATCCCCTTATGATGCTGAATATGAAGACTATTTTATTATTCCCACATTTCAGCGCGATATAGATAGCTTGGATTTTGAAACTGTAATGAGCATTCGTCCTAAAATGGAAAATGCTTTATCAAAATTGACTGACTCACAAAAATATGTCCTTCACTTAGCTTATTATGAAGGTTTCACGGTTTCCGAAATTTCTAAAAAATTAAATGTACCATTGGAAACTGTGCGGCATAAAATTATGATGGCGTTATATAACTTAAGAGATTTTTTAATAAAAGAGTAAAATGGCAGAACAAGCAATTCACGAAATGATAGCAGCTTTTTCATGTGGCTGTATGGATAAAGAAAATTTTATTCAATTCAAGGATTATATCCGTTCCGGCGGTCAACTCCCTGAAAATGAATTGAGTGAATTGCAAAATATTATTGCTATGGTTCCTGCAATTTTGGATCTTGAAAAACCTGACCCTATTCTAAAAGACAAAGTTGCTAAAAAACTTATTAGTCTCCAGGGAGAGAGCAAATCAATAATAAAAGAAGAAAGAAAAAAGACTTTAACGCAGATTGATGATGTTCCTAATATTAGGAATACAAAATCGTTTGCTACAAAGATTCATTACACAGAAGATGAAGCGCCTAAAAATAGAATGAATGAATTTAAAGGTGAGACAATCTATCGTTCTGAAGAACCAATATCATCCTCTGAATCAAAACCCGAACCGCTTGAAAATAAAGAAACGAAAACATCAAATAAAACAAGTGGAAGAAAGACTATGCCACAGATAGGTGATTCACCCTCATCTCTTTTTTCGCCTCAGCATAATACGCTCGAATCAAAGAATAAAACAGTAGATAAACCTACATCCTCTTCTGTTGTAAGTTGGTTAGCTATTTTACTTTCTTTAGTTCTTTTTATCATACTCGGTTATTTTAGTTTTTCTTGGACTAACGACTTAAATACAAAAGTCGATTCAATGAGTGAAGAGATAAAATCTTTACGAAACGAACTTAGAAATAAAGATGAGTTTGCTCGTGAGAATACTCCCATTTTAGATTTCCTAAAATTGAAAGACTTAACAATAATAGATGTTCCAAACGTAAATCCAAGTTTTGGAGGATATGTAAAATTATATCTTACATCAGCCCAGCAAAAAGGAATATTGGAATTAAATGATCTGCCTTCGATTAAAGGTGATGAAAGTTATCAACTTTGGTGGCAGAATAAAGGGAAATATGTTTCCGCTGCTCTTTTCGCTCCACAAACAGGATCGAAATATATACCGTTAAATACATTACCCGATTTTCCATTCAGCAATATCGAATATGTTGTAATTACAAAAGAACCTGCTGCCGGGTCAGAGCAACCAACAGGTGAAACGAGTTTCAGATCGGGCAATTTACTCCTTGGTAAAACTACCCGTAAGTAGAAATAATCCGAGTGCTATTAAAAAGTATGGATAGATTACAGACATAATCCTGTCTGTAAATTCCACTATCGATTTAATATAATTGATGTCGAGTAAAAATATCGAAGCGAAACTCAAAGCTATTAAAGTAAGTGATACAGTAAGAAATATTTTTATTTTGCTATCATATATAAATAACATCAGCGACCCACTTCCGAGAATAAAAAGTGTTCCCGTTAGATAAATCCCACGTGTATTTATTAAATGTGCATTCTCTAAAACCAATAAAAATATTCCGGTTAAAAAAGTTACCGAGGAGAGAAATATTATTCCCCTATTCCCAAATTTAAATCCGTAGAAGATGCTTGTTAAGCCATAAACCAGAAATGTAATTGCCGTTATTTCATAAAAACTTAGATAAAATTTTATAAAGAGATTAGAAATCATCAAAAACCCAAATAAGAATAAGGAGATCGAAACAATTCTTTTCCTATTCATTATTTCTCTCCATACCGAAATCGAGCATCAAATAAATTACAATCCCTAGTCCTGCTGTAATAAAAGTAATAAGAACAAAAAAAGCCCTAATGATTTCGGGTTTCAGATCGAAGTAAAGTGCAAGTCCGCCGCACACTCCTCGTAAGTATTTATTAGAATATGATTTTGTTAGATGAACTTTTTCTTCAGGAAAAGTAATTTCTTCGCCTCGATTATTTCTGCTAATTAATATTGCAATGGCTATTGACGCAAACGGTATAAAAATATTCCATGAATATGAATTGGGATTAACTACAAAACTAAGATGAAACTTATTTAATACAGTATAAAGACCTGCAAAAATAAGTAAACCTGCAACAAGTGATTTTATTTTCCCCTCATTAATTTCGTCTATTTCTATTTCATCGGGAGGAATATAAATCCTATTTATGGGGAGTATTAAAGCAGAAATCAAATAGATAATTAAACCCCAGCCGCCAAAAAACACCGATATTATTGCAGTGATTCTTACTATTAATGGAGAGATGTTAAGATAAGCAGCAAATCCGGAACAAGTACCCGAAATAATAATATCATTATTGGAGCGTGCAAGTACTTTTCTTGGAGTTATATTAAACTGATTTTTAAATTGATTATTACTTGGAGTAGAATCATCAAGCGAATTGAAATCTATAAAAGAGTTATTATTATCTTCCATTAGAAAACTTAAAGAAGCTCCAAAGCTCTTTTTTGCGGTTCGCGTGAGTTTATTATTCTTCTTTCAGTTACAATTCTATCTATCCTTACATCATGAACATCAGTTTCGATATTTTCGAATATTTGGAACTCGAAAGCGAGGGCTATTTTAGGAGCACGAATATTCTTAAGTAGATTATCATAATAACCGCCACCGTATCCTACTCTTTGACCAAGAACCGAAATTGCTAATGCCGGGACAATAAATAAATCTATATCGGTCAGCTCTTCGTCGATTCCAACTATCGGCTCGTAGTAACCTTCATTATTTTTTACTATATGATCCCATCCCATAAAATTCGAGCGTTTGAATTTTTTATTCGATTTACTGAGTTTAGGGATAATGATGGTTTTTCCCCACCCTTCCATATTATCAATTAATTTACGTGTTTCCACTTCACCGCTTCTGCTTGCAAGATAAATGAATACAGTTCGCGCATGAACAAAATCATCTAATTTTAATAATCTCTCAATTATATAATTAGTTTTTGTTTTTATATCGGCAGGAGATAATTCACTCCTTCTTTTAACTGCCATCTTTCTGGCTTCCGATTTCGGTATAAGTGGCTTTAGTTTCATCGCTCTAATATTTTATTAAACGAATATAAAAATTAATCTGAATAATAAAAACTAAATATCCTTTTTCTGAATCTTTTTACGATTATTTCTATCTTATAGGTAATAAAAACATAAGAGTGAACTATGAGCACGAAAAAAGCTTTTGTAAAACAAGTACAAGGAATTACATTCGCAGGTAAAGCAGATTCAAATAATTGGGTGATGATGGATGGACCGGAGAATTTTGGCGGTAGTAACGGAGCAACAAGACCAAAAGAACTATTATTAGTTGCACTCGGTGGATGCACAGGAAGTGACGTAACAGCTATTCTTCAGAAAAAGAGAATTAAAATCGATGGTTTTGAAATTAATCTTGAAGCTGATGTAGCAGATTCCCATCCGCAGGTATTTACCAAAATTCATATTGAATATGTTTTTTTTGGTAAAGGGATAAATGAAAAAGATGTTGAAAGAGCAATTGATTTATCACAAACAAAATATTGCAGCGTAACTGCTATGTTAGAAAAAGCAATGCCAATTACACATTCATTTAGAATTGTAGAGCCGGAATAATCTGAAAAATTATTGTTAAGTGATTACTGACCATCGATAACTTCCTGGGTGATGGTTGGTAATCATTTTTAATAAACTTATTTATTATTTACTGTAATCACTGCAAAGTATTTTCCATAACTTCTTATTATATCTTACTCTTCTCAAACCGAAATTTAAATAAAAATGGAAAGGATTTTCTTAAGCTGAGGCACTATCCCACCAAAAATCGGCTCTCTTTATATTTAGCTCAAAGTAGAGAAGAAATCAGATAGCGGAACTATGATCTCCCTCCCGCTGTAAAAAAAACAATACTTCCCTATTTTTTAGGTTTACATTATGGGGGAAAATGTGATAATTTAGTCAGATTATTTTATTAAAAGGGGTATAAATGAAAACAAGGTTCTTATTATTATTTTTATTTGCAGCAATTTTAACAAATGCGCAATCAAAAAATTTCAGTTTCAGTCCGGAAAAACCTACTCCCAATCAAAAAATTACAATTAATTATGATGCAAAAGGCACAAAATTAGAAAGTTCAAAGGAAGTGAAAGCTTTTGTTTATGAATATGGTAAAGACCTTTATTCAACTTCCGAATACACGATTAATTCAAATACATTTACAGTTGCCCCATCTGATTCAGCTCTTGGTTTATTTATTGTGTTTAAAGATGGAGAAAAAGCAGATAATAATGATGGCAAAGGATATGTAATTCAACTATCAGGGAAAGATAGTAAATTACTTCCGGGAGCAGATGCGGCTTTAGCAACGTCTTACTCAACGTGGATCGCCTATATTGACTTAGCAAGAGACCAAGAAAAAGCAATTTTACTTTTTGAAAAAGATTTTGCCGCTAATCCAAATATTAAAACTGAATTTCTAAATAGTTATGTCCTTTCTCTAAATGCCATTGACCCCGTTAATGCAAAAGACAAAATAAAACCCGAATTGGAAAAGCTTGCTGAAATGCCCAACCTTACAGAATCTCAATATTCATTATTAGCAACTTGGTATGAAAGAATTAAAGATGCAGAAAATGGTGCTAAATTTAAAAAATTGCTGAATGAAAAATATCCATCCAATGACAATTTATTGATGGAAAAATTTACTGCTATGAGAAAAACAAATGACCTTGAAGAAAAGACTAAATTAATAACAGAAATTCAAAAAGATTTCTCCCATAGTAAAAATTTTCCTTACTTTTTAAGCGACTATGCAAAAGCATTAATTACAAATAAAAAATATCAAGAAACTTTCGATTTTTTAGAAAAGAATTATAAACCTGAAATAACAAGTCAATACAGCTCTTTAGCAAATACACTTGTTACAAAAGATACATTGCTTGACCTTGCACAGAAGGCACTTGATTCCGGTCTTAAAAAAGCAAAAGCTAACTCAAAATATATAAGCCCTTCAAAACCTCCATATATGACTAAAGAAGAATGGTTTCAAAATAGTGATTACACTACCGCTTACCTTCTTAACGTTCAAGGTGAACTTTATGAGAAACTCGGTAAAAACGATGATGCTTTAAAAGCATTTACTGAGTCCGTAGAACTAAATAAAGAAGCAGACCCGGAAGTTAATGAAGCTTACGCAAAATTATTAGTTGAACTAAATAAGTTCGAAAAAGCCAAAGAAGACCTTGAAAAATTTATTAAAGAAAGTCATAGCACACCTGCTATGAAAGGCTTACTTTCAACAGTTTATGCAAAAACAGGCGGCTCGGATGATAAGTTTGATTCTTACTATTCATCATTAAAAGAAGTTGCAAATACAAAGATGAAAGACGAATTAAAAGAAAAGATGATGAACGATCCGGCTCCGGTATTTACTTTGAAGGATTTAGATGGCAACGAAGTTTCACTTGCTGATTTAAAGGGCAAAACTGTTATAGTAGATTTCTGGGCTACATGGTGCGGTCCATGTCTCGCTTCCTTCCCTGCTATGCAGAAAGCTGTTGAGAAATATGCCAAGAACGATAAAGTAAAATTCGTATTCGTAAATACATGGGAGAGAGTAGAAGATAAAATTAAAAATGCAAAAGATTTTATTGCAAAAACTAAATATCCTTTCCAAATATTAATGGACTTAGATAATAGTGTTATTACTTCATATAAAGTATCAGGAATTCCTACTAAATTTATCATAGATAAGAATGGCAATATCCGTTTCAAGAGTGTAGGATATGAAGGCGATGCAGATAAAATGGTAGAAGAAATTTCTACTATGATTTCATTAATAGAGTAACAATATTTTAATAAAAATAGCCTTAATTTGCTTTAAAAATCGAAATGGCTGATGATATTAAAACCGTCCAAAACTAAGTTTTTGGGCGGTTTTTTTATGAAAATCGTACTAAATCACCCCTGCTAAATTTTACATTCAGATATTAAAACCCTATTTTACTTGTCATTATTATAAAACAATTATAGGTTGAATGATGGCTGTAATTAGACCTTTTAGAGCGGTTAGACCGACTCCGGAAGTGGCGCATCTTGTAGCGAGTGTGCCTTACGATGTATTGAACAAAGATGAAGCTGCCGATTTAGCAAAAGGAAATCCTCTTTCCTTTTTACGTGTTACTCGTTCCGAAATTGAATGCAAAAACAAAGTTGATGTTTATTCATCTACCGTTTATGAAAAAGCTAAAGATAATTTTGAAAGACTTAAAAACGAAGCTCCTTTAATCCAGGAAAAAAAACCTCATCTTTACGTTTATCAATTAATTATGGGATCGCAAACTCAAACAGGTATTGCGGCTACTTTCTCAGTTGATGATTACAATAATGATGTAATTAAAAAACATGAAAAGACCCGTAAAGTAAAAGAAGACGATAGAACAAATCATATCATTACAACAAATGCTCAAACAGGTCCGGTATTCTTAACTTATCACGGAACAGAATCAGTAAACCAAATAGTAGAAGATACAAAAAAAGAAAAACCACTTTATGATTTTACATCCGCTGATGGAATTCGTCATTCTGTATGGTCAATGTCGATAGATAATTCTACTAAGGTTGCTTCAGAAATAAGTAAAGTGCCTAATCTTTATATCGCAGATGGGCATCATAGAGCCGCAAGCGCAAGCCGCGCTCAAATAGAAAAATCGAAAATGAATCCAGCGCATGCCGGCAATGAAGAATATAATTTCTTTTTAGCAGTTCTATTCCCCGCCGAGCAATTGGCTATTCTTCCTTATAATCGAGTAGTTCTTGATTTGCATGATATTACTAAAGATGAACTATTCAATAAGATTCAAGAAAATTTCAGAATCGTAAAAGCTGATTCTCCATCTCCGGCACAGCCAAGGACATTCTGTTTTTATTATGATAACGAATGGTACGAAATTACACCGAATGAAAATGTAAAGCCTGGTGAGACTCTCGGAGATAATCTTGATGTAAGTATTCTTCAAAATTATCTACTGCATCCAATGTTCGGAATCGGCGACCCAAGAACTGATAATAATATCGATTTTATTGGTGGAATTAGAGGTACTACTGAATTAGAAAAACTCGTAAATGAAGGTAAAGCTCAAATCGCTTTTTCATTATATCCTGTTTCGATTGAAGATTTGATAAAGATTTCTGATGCTGGGGAGATAATGCCTCCGAAATCAACTTGGTTTGAACCAAAATTAAGGGATGGATTATTAATACATACAATTTAATAAAGGAATAATATAATGGAAAAGAGAATTTATAATGTAAGTGCAGGACCGGCAATACTACCGGAAGAAGTACTATTAGAAGCACAGAAAGATCTGTTTTCTTATAAAGGAAGCGGAATGTCGGTAATGGAAATGAGCCACCGCGGAAAAATTTTCGATGGAATTATTAATGCAGCTAAAGCCGATATGAGAACATTGCTCGGAATACCTGATAATTATTCTATATTGTTTTTACAGGGCGGAGCTACTTTACAATTCTCAATGGTTCCATTGAACTTAATGCCTCCTAATAATAAAGCAGATTATATTTCTACCGGTTCATGGGCAAAGAAAGCTGCAAAAGAAGCAAAGAGAGTTGGTAAAGTAAATATTGCAGCTACTACCGAAGCAGACAATTTTTCACGTATTCCAAAACAATCAGAATTAAAACTTGATTCCGATGCCTCTTATGTTCACTATACATCAAACAATACAATCTACGGAACTGAATGGCATACAGAACCTGAAGTTGGAAATGTTCCATTAGTTTGCGATGCTTCATCAGACTTTATGTATAAGAAATTAGATATTACCAAATATGCTTTAATATATGCCGGTGCTCAGAAAAACTTAGGACCATCAGGCGTTACTTGCGTTATTCTTCGCAACGACTTATTAGAAAGATCGTCAGATGATTTACACACTTATATGAATTATAAAATTCATGTGGAAAATGATTCTATGTATAACACTCCTACAACTTATACAATTTATATAATGGGATTGGTATTCAAATGGCTATTAGGTATGGGTGGATTAGATGTAATGTATAAGAAAAACGTAGAGAAAGCAGGAATACTTTATTCAGCAATTGATGGAAGCGACGGTTACTATCGCGGTACTACGGCAGTTGAAGACCGTTCTTTGATGAATGTTACTTATAGACTTCCAAACGAAGAACTCGAAAAGAAATTTATTGAAGAAGCAAAAAAAGTAGGCTTCGAGGGTCTTAAAGGACATAGATCAGTTGGCGGTATTCGTGCATCTATCTATAATGCATTCCCACAACATGGCGTAGAAGCATTAATTGATTTTATGAATCAATTCAAAAAGAATAATTAATTATACTTACCCCGCTTCTAAAGAAGCGGGGTGTTTTTAGCGAGAATTTTTATGAAAAAATTAATCTTTCTTTTATTTGTTGCATTGGTTATTGCAGGATGCTCAAAAGACGAAAAGGTCATTAACCTTACATCACCTGAAGCATTTACTTTTACTTTAGATAATGGTTATGAACTCAATGCATCAGTTATTGCAAAAGATTTCACAAATGCTGAAGCTAATGGAATTTATAGTATTCATCTTATTTATTCTGTAAATCTACAAAAGCCAAATGGAGAAGTATTTGTGGACTTTAAAAAAGGGAAAGTGAATCAACCAACTCCCGAAGTATTGAAAGATATCAGACTAGATATACAAGCGGAAATGGATTCTACTTATGCAAAAGGGACTTACAAATTAATATTCAATGTAACAGATAAATATTCCGATAAAACTGCTTCAACTGAAAAAGAATTTGAATTAGACTAATTATAAAAGTTAATATATTGCGGCGGAAAGATAGCCCACTACTTCTGAAAAATCTCCTGTAACATCCCCCGAATTAGTTCGCGATAAAATTTTTACATTATTAAAATTTTCTTTCTTCGCAGCTTTAAGAAGAGCCACCACAGCACCCCCGCCGCACGCTTCACATTTACCTTCATCAAGTGCTTTTTGTAAACCATCCGGATCATAATCAGCGATATATTTTTCAATTTTAGAATCTAATTGTTCTGCTTCATCATGTGTATAGAAATGTGATAGATCCGTGCTTGCTATTATTAATATCCCACCGTCTGATATCTCTGATATTTTTTCTGCTAACTCATCTAAATAATTTTTACTTTGATCCCCAATAGTAATAGGGACAAGTGTAAACTCACCTAAGACTATTTGCAAGAAAGGAATATGTACCTCGATAGCATGTTCAGCTTTATGTCCATTCGATCCGGCAAAAATAGATTTAGAATTTTCTAATAATTTTGCTCTTATCTCTTCATTAATTTTTACAGTCCCGAGCGGAGTTTCATATGCATCTCCATTAAAGACACAAATACCAGGGAAATATTCTCTATGGCTTGGAGAAAGAATTATTACAGTAGAAATACTTTTCCCCTTGATAAGATTATATGCAGCGGCGGCTGTTTTTCCTGAATAAATATATCCGGCATGGGGAACAATCAATCCAAAAATTCTTTTTGAAATATCAAAATCGCTCTTAGCGAGATCGAGCATCAATTTAATTTCGTTCTGAAGTTGTACTTTTTCGCGGGGATAAAATGTCCCTGCTACCGCCGGTTTTCTAATTGAACTCAATTGATCCACCTCTTTTTTTAAGAGAATAATTCATTTTCAGAAAATACTTCCGCAGTAAAAAGGTCTATATTTAGTTGTTTATTTCGCCAAATGTGTTTTGGTAGCCCTGCTTTTTGGCAAATTGCATCGAGATACTCTTCTTTATTCATTTCATGTTCTATCGGAACTTGAGGAAGTAATAGTCCTCGCTTCCCTTTTTCATTTAAAATTAATCCATGCACTCCCAATTCAATATCATCATAACTTTTCATTGAGAATGGAGGAGATAATACAGAAATTTCTAACCGGACATCTTTCAATTCATTTGAAGAAAGCGAAGAGAATCGTGGATCTTCAAAAGCTGCTTCGATAGCCGCTTCATGAATTGTTTTATATAATTCTTGATCTGATACTATAAAACCAATACAGCCGCGCAATTGATGTTTGATTGTAAGTGTAACAAATGCACCAGCTTTGAGCAAAATGTTGGGAAAAGTATTTATATCAGGGAATTGATATTTAGTTCCTAATAACTGCGATTCGATTGATTCCCGTGCAATACTTAATAATATTTTCTTCTCTTCAATAGAAAATTTCATGTCATTTTCTTTACAATTAACTCCGTTTTTTCTTTTAATAGATAAAGATAATTACGATGTACGAAAAATGAACCGGGTACATTTGCTTTAGCATTTGCATTAAGGACTTCTTCATAAATAATCTTATTTTTGTCTCTGCTATATGCTATGAATTTATTTTGTAAAAATCCATTACCATTTTTTTTATGAAAGTTCAGAAAAATAAAATCTTCATAGAGCAAATATTCTATATCACCTTCGACTTCTTCTTCATTTGTAATGCTTGCTGAAAATGTTTCGGGAAGACCGATCCCGGTAAAGATTTCGGGGAACTTATATTCATTAGAATATTTTTCTTTTTCTGATTTTTCGTATCGCTCATTAATCTTGCTATAATCGCTTCCAAAATTATCTATTATTTCTCCCGTTAAATAATCAAGAGCTACAAATTCTCGTTCCTCAAATTTTTGGAAGTAACAATAAATTCTGTTTTCATAAGCAAAGAGAAACGAATATTTCAATTCTGTCCATAAAATTTTTTGGCTCATAATATCGATTGCAATAATCTCTTTATGACCCGGCATATCGGGTTTAGTAAATTTATGGAGATAAATTATATCACCAATCATCGCTTCGATGCCAATCCAATACTTCTCTTCGAGCTGAAAATCTTTGAAAATCGTTTTCTTTGTTTCAGGATCGATGCAAGAAAAAAAAGCTTCTTTAGTATCAATATCTCTCGAATCTATTATTAATTTTCCGAGGGGCGTTATCAACACTCGGAAAATTTGCCGCCCCGGTTTTATGCTAAAATGTTTTTTAATCTTCATTCTTATAATGGTTTAAACTGAGCCGTGAAATGCCTTAACATGGGCGCTTCATAAGTTATCTCCATTCCTTTCATATTACTTCTGTTATTAAATGACTCAATACATACTTCTGCGACATAATCGATATGGCTTTGAGTATAGACTCTTCTTGGAATTGCTAAGCGGACAAGTTCCATCATAGCGGGAATAAATTCACCGGTTAATTTATCTATTCTTCCAAACATCACACTACCGATTTCGCATGCACGTATTCCACCCTGTAAATAAAGGTCACATGCTATCGCCTGTCCCGGATACTGATGAGCGGGAATGTCCGGTAAAAATCTTTTTGCATCGATATAAATAGCATGTCCTCCCGGTGGCTCGATAATTGGGATCCCATTAGCGACTAATTTTTCTCCAAGATATGCAGTACTTCTGATTCTATATTGAAGGTAGCTTTCTTCGACAACTTCTTCCAAGCCCTGAGCCACTGCTTCTAAATCTCTTCCTGCTAATCCTCCATAGGTAGGGAAGCCTTCAGTTACTATTAAAAGATTCCTACACTTAGTTGCTATCTCTTCATTATTAAGGGATAAGAAACCACCTATATTCACTAAGGCATCTTTCTTAGCTGACATTGTAGCACCATCTGAATATGAGAACATTTCTTGGCAGATTTCTAATACCGATTTATTCTCATATCCTTTCTCGCGTGTCTTAATAAAATATGCATTCTCTGCAAATCTACAAGCGTCAAGGAATAAAGGCAGATCATATTTTTTACAAACTGATTTTACATCTTTAATATTCTGCATCGAAACCGGCTGACCTCCACCAGAATTATTCGTTACAGTTATCATTACGAAAGGAATATTTTCTTTACCTTTTTCTTTAATGAATTTTTCTAACGCTTCTACATCCATATTACCTTTGAAGTCGGCTTTAATTTCCGGGTGTTTACCGGTTTCATTTAATAAATCAAAAGCTTCGGCACCAGTAAATTCAATATTAGCGCGTGTTGTATCAAAATGTGTGTTGTTAGGATAAAATTTTCCTTCGCCGCCGGTAATAGAAAAAATAATTTTCTCTGCTGCACGTCCCTGATGTGTTGGGATAATAAATTCATGCCCTGTAATTTTTTTTACAGCCGCTTCAAAACGAAAATAACTTTTTGATCCGGCATACGATTCGTCTCCATCCATAATGCCAGCCCATTGGCGCGAACTCATTGCCGAAGTACCACTGTCTGTTAATAGGTCAATCAATACATCATCACCATGAATCATAAATGGATTATAACCGGCTTTCTTTAAAATTGCTTCTCTTTCCTCTCTTGTAGTGAACTTAATCGGTTCGACTGATTTAATCTTGAAAGGTTCAATAATTGTCTTCATTTTTTCTCCATAAAGAATTTCTTTAACAAAATTTACAATTTATATTTCAATTTTTCTTAACTTAGCGAAATAAAACCAATCAAAATTAGGAGTAGTAAATGAGCGACCTCGAAAATCCTAAATTTTCAGAAGTAGAAGATGTAATGGAAGAAACCGATGAAACTTTGAATCATACCGATAAGTTAGTCGGAGTATTCACTGAGCCGGGAAATCTTTTCCAAAGAATGTCCACAATGCCATCAAAAACCACAGATTGGATAATACCGCTATTGATTTTAATCGTAGCTGCTTCATTATCTAATTTCATTATGATGAGTAATCCAATTATAAAACATAATATGGTTGAAAAGCAGATGGCAGAGATTGAAAAACAGTTCGATACAATGGTCAAGGAAGGCAAAATGACCGAAGAAGTAAAAAATCAACAGCTTGATGCGATTCAAGAAAGAATGGATCAAGGAGCGGGAATGCAAGCTGTATTTACCGTTATTGGAATTTTTATAATTATGTTCGTTTCATTCTTTGTAATTTCAGGAGTATTCTTCTTAATTATCAAATTTTTACTCGGAGGAGATGGCTCTTACAAAGTCGCTATGTCCGCGTATGGTCTCCCATATTACATCATAGTTGTTCAGATTGTAGCTATGGTAATATTAGCATTAGTTACAGACCGATTTTTTGCTTCCACAAGTGTTGCTTCACTTATGGGATTAGATGTTAATTCCTTTCCTAATTGGTTGTTATCTAGATTAGATGTTTTCTCAATTTGGTTCTATGCAATTATAAGTATTGGATTTGCAAAAATGTTTAAAGCAAAAAGCGTTGTTCCATATTTTGCTTCTGTATTTGGATTATGGCTTGGATTTACCTTGATTATGTATTTCTTAGCTCAATCATTCCCTTGGTTAAAAGCTTTCGCAGGTAATTAATCATTCTAAAAAATGGTGTCAAGATAATTTTTTCTTGATACCATTTTTTTATTATTTCTACTTAATAAAAAATTTCTCTTTTTAATTCGTTTACTTCACCCGGTTTCATATCATCAAGTGAAATATTTCCGATTCTAACTCTAACTAAACGAAGCGTGGGACAACCAATAGCGGCGGTCATTTTCCTTACTTGTCTATTTCGACCTTCAATAAGAGTTACACTAAGCCAGCAATCAGGTATCGATTTCCGCTCTCTTATGGGTGGAACTCGTGGTTCAAATCTTGGCGGTTCTATTATTTTTATTTTTGCAGGTAAAGTCCGCTTCCCTTCTATAATCAGCCCTTTGCTAAATTCAATTAGTTTTTGAGGAGTCGGGATATTTTCCACTTGAACAAAATATTCTTTTTCTTCTTTACTTCTTGGGTTCAACATTCTATCATTTAGTTTTTTATCATCTGATAAAATCAGAAGTCCTTCACTATCCCTATCTAATCTGCCAATAGGATAAACTTCTTTTGGAAAATTAAATAAATCGGCTAAAGTTCTTCTACCATCATTATCACTAAATTGAGAAAGCACTCCGTATGGTTTATAGATTTTATAATAGTGCATATTAAATAATAGATTGTGGGTCGATATCTATTATCAACCGTGAATCTTTGAATTTTGTTTTTTGATTAAATGTAATAAATGTATTCATTACTGCATCTCTTAGAATCTTCCCATTAGGATCTTTTATCCGCATACTTTTTACTAAAATTTGAAAACGATAGAATCCTTTGATTTTATAAATAACAGCTTCTGCGGGGGGAGATATCTTTAATTTATTTTCATATTTCTTTAGGTAACTATGAAATTCACCGATAGCTGATTTTGCTCTTCTTTCGTCTTCATCTTTTATTTCGACTAAAGCAAGGCGCGAGAAAGGCGGATAATCTCCACTGCTCCTTAGTTCAATCTCTTTTTCATAAAATCCCGCATAATCATTTTCCAATACTTTCTGAAGTACGAAGTGTTTATGATTAACAGTCTGAATTAGCACTTGACCGCTTATAGCACTTCTTCCTGCACGACCAGATACCTGTGTTAATAATTGGAATGTTCTTTCGTCAGCCCTAAAATCTGGCAGCCATAAAGAAGTTTCTGCCGATACGACACCCACTAAAGTAACGTTAGAAAAATCAAGCCCCTTAGAAACCATCTGTGTGCCTACGAGTATATCAATATTTCCTTTTCTAAAGTCATTCAATATTTCACTTAATGAGCCTTTTTTGCTAATCGAATCGGAATCGATCCTTTGAATTTTTGCATTAGGAAAATAGTATTCTAATTCATCTTCCACTCTTTGGGTGCCTGTCCCTGAAAATTTTATATTAATTGATCCGCAAGTGGGGCAAGCCTGTGGAGCTTGCTGAGCAGAGCCGCAGTAATGGCACTGCAAAGTATTAGTGCGTATATGATAGACCATTGCCACCGAACAATCACGGCATTGAACAATTTCACCGCAATCATTGCAAAAGATTTGAGTAGCGAAGCCACGTCTATTTTGTAGAATTATTACGCTCTCTTTTTTCTTTAACTTATCTCCAATTGCATCCAAGAATGTAGTTGAAAAAATCCCTTCCACTCGTTTATGTTTTTTCTCGATAGAAATATCGATTAAACTTATCTTAGGCAGTTTCGCATTATCAACTCTTTCGGGCAGTTCAATTAATTTATACTTTCCGCTTTTGGCGTTATACATACTTTCGACCGATGGTGTTGCAGAACCAAGCAAAACTGGGCAAGAAGAAAACTTCGCCTTAACAATTGCTGCATCGCGCGCGTTATATTTCGGAGCTACATCTTGTTGTTTATAACTTTGATCATGTTCTTCATCTACTATAATAATTCCCGGATTTTTAAGCGGAGCAAAAAGTGCAGAACGTGGTCCGATTACTATTTTATATTTACCGCTAATTATACCTCGCCACGAATCATACCTTTCGCCTAATCCCAAACGGCTATGAATTACTGTAACTTTTTCCTTAAATACATTAAAAAATCTTGAAGTAATCTGTGGAGTAAGAGAAATTTCGGGCACTAAGATAATTATATCTTGCCCTTGCTCTATTGCTTCTTTAGCAAGGTCAATATAAACTTGTGTCTTTCCGCTGCCCGTGATTCCATGTAAAAGATAGACTTCAAACTCTTTCTTCTGAATTTTAACACCTACTTCTTCTACAATCTTTTTCTGATCCGGAGTAAGAATTATATCTTTTAGTTCTTCATTATACGATTCGAAAAATACTCTGTCGATCTCCTTATTAAATATTTTTACCAATCCTTTTTTCTCAAGAGATGAGATGGAAGAATGATTGCTTTTTGTTTTTTCGATCAACTCGGTCATCATTATCTCAGGTTGTTTCGATGAGACAAGCTCCATAATTATTGCAAGTTGTTTGGGAGAGCGATTTTCAATCTCCGGTATAAAATCAAATGTCTCATCTTTAGATTTTGCCAACGATACAAATTTCTGTGTCTTAACTTTTACCTTTACATTTTCCACTTCATCGACTATTGTAACTGCACCGATTTTTTGGAGCGATCTTAATGATGAATAGATGTTTTTATTCTTTAACTCTTTTTGTAGTTGGGAGATGGTATGAACTTCTTTTTCAGCGAGTTTAGCTAATAGTTTCGCTTGTTTACTGCTTTTCTTTTTATGTTCAGTATATAATTTATAACAGTAATCTTGATCTGCGGCTATCCTCTTTTTTGATTCTACATCACTTCCATAAGGAACAGAGTTTTTTAATGCCTCACCGAGTGAGCTGATGTAATATTCGGAAATCCATTCATAAAACTTGAGCGATTCACTATCAAATATCGGTAATTCATCAAGTACATCTCTGATTGGTTTTATAATTTCCTTTATCTCTGTCGTCTTAGATAAAGCTACGACAAATCCCGTGAGAACTCTTTTACCAAAGGGAACCACAACTCTAACACCGACCTGAACCAATTCATTCAGTTCAGGTGGTATTGAATACGTGAAACTATTTCTAAAACTAAGCGGGAAAACAACTTGTGCGTACATAATCCAAACTATTTTAAGCAAATATAAGAAAAGCTTTTTTATTGAATTTGATTATTTTGTGAGATAACTTATATTATCAAATAATATCTATAAATCAACAGAGGAAAAAATATGACCAAACGTCTTTTATTCGTTTTATTTGCAGTTATTTTAACTGCTTCAATTATAAATGCTGAAGGTGAAGAAAAATACGGCAAAGACCTTACACTAAAAGAGCAGACCAAAATCGTAAAAATTCTACATCATTCAAAAGATTACGAAGGTAAGACAGTTCAAATCACCGGCAAGATCGTAAAAGTTTGCGAACATGCAGGATGCTGGATAGATGTACAAGGCGATAACGAAGGTCAAATCATTAAAGTAAAAGTAGATGATGGTGTGATCGTATTTCCAAAAGATGCAGTTGGTAAAATCGTTGTAGCCGAAGGTGTAGTTTATAAAGTGGAAGCTAATGACGAAGAGGAGATGGAGCACGAAGCTTCAGAGTCCGCTGGTAATCTAAATGTCGAAATAAAAAAAGTAATTAAAAAAGAAATTGTAAAAAAGGATTCCGACAAAAAAGAGTTGGAAATGACTTCCGAAGAAGAACATTCTCACGCTGAAGGCGAAACTTGCTCACCAGTTGGTGTTTATCAGATTAAAGGAACAGGGGCAATAATTAAATAAAGGAGTATTATGAAAAAATTATTAGTTAGTATATTTATTTTCCTATTATCAACTCAGTTATTTTCGCAGAAACTTAATCAAGTAGAAATTAAGTATCAAAAATTCGTTCTCGATAATGGACTCACACTTATCGTTCACGAAGATAGCAAAGCACCAATAGTAGCGCTTAATATCTGGTATCATGTCGGCTCAAAAAATGAAAAAGCTGGCAAAACAGGTTTCGCCCATTTATTTGAACATCTTATGTTCAATGGAAGTGAGAATTATGACGATGATTATTTCCAGATTATGGAGCAAGTTGGCTCAACTGACTTAAACGGCACAACAAATAATGATCGTACCAATTATTTTGAAAACGTTCCTACGTCTGCAATTGATTTAGCGATGTGGATGGAATCTGATCGTATGGGACATATGATCGGTGCAATTACACAAGGCAAATTAGATGAACAACGAGGAGTAGTTCAAAATGAAAAGCGTCAAGGCGAAAACGATCCTTATGCTATCGCTGAAGAAATTATTACTACAAATTGCTATCCAAAAGGGCATCCTTATTCATGGACTGTAATCGGCTCTATGGACGATCTGAACGCCGCTTCATTAGATGACGTTAAGGAATGGTTTAAAACTTATTACGGTGCTGCAAATGCGGTTCTCGTTGTTGCTGGTGATGTAAAAGCGGATGACGTAAAAACAAAAGTTGAAAAATATTTTGGTGATATTCCTCCCGGTCCTCCACTTACGAAACCGGAAGTGAATGTAGCTAAAATGGTCGGAAGTAAGAGAGTTGTAGCTGAAGACCGTGTACCTCAATCACGTCTTTATAAAATCTGGAATGTTCCTCAATGGGGCAACAAAGAATTAGCTCATCTCGATTTGTTGACCGACATTCTTTCGAGCGGAAAAATTTCCCGTTTGAATAAAAGATTAGTTTATACAGATCAGATTTGTACTAACGTATCTGTTTATTATAGTGCCGGTGAAATCGGCAGCCAATTCAATATCGTAGCTGACGTTAAACCCGGAATTCCTGTATCGGCGGTAGAAAAAGTAATTGACGATGAGATGGCAAAAATTCTAAAAGACGGCGTTACACAAAAAGAGTTAGATAGAGTAAAAACAACTTTCTTTGCTAATTTTATTCGCGGCGTTGAAAGGATCGGTGGTTTCGGTGGTAAGTCTGATATCTTAGCACAAAGTGAAGTGTATGGTGGAAGCCCTGATTACTATCACACATATAACGGCTATATCCAAAATACTACGCCAGCCGATATTAAAGCAGCAGCAAATAAATGGCTTACCGATGGCGAATTTATTCTTGAAATAAATCCATATCCAAGTTATAAACCAATGGCAATCGGTGCAGATAGATCAAAACTTCCGGATACCGGAACTCCTCCTGATGCAAATTTTCCGACAGTCCAAAAGACCGAACTTTCTAATGGTTTGAAAGTATATGTAGCAGAAAGAAAATCAGTACCGGTAGTTAATTTTTCATTATTAGTTGATGCGGGATTCGCCGCTGATCAAAATGGCATTCCGGGTACTGCAAGCTTAGCAATGTCAATGATGGATGAAGGTACAAAAACTAAAAATGCCTTACAGATTACTGAAGAGCTTCAAAATCTGGGTGCTACTTTAAATACTTCTGCGAATCTTGATATGGCAACAGTTTCATTATCATCATTAAAAAGTAATCTTGATCCATCTTTAGCAATCTTTTCGGATGTGATCTTAAATCCATCTTTCCCTGATAATGAATTAGAGAGACTACGTAAGGAAAAGATGATTCAAATTCAGCAGGAAAAAGCTTCTCCACTTCAAATGGGATTACGTGTAGTACCTCGTTTGATTTATGGAGAAGGGCATGCTTATGGACTTCCATTCAGCGGATCGGGATATGAATCGACTATTATGAAGATAACTAAAAGTGATTTAGAAAAATTTCATGACTCTTGGTTCAAACCGAATAATTCTGCAATTGTTGTAGTTGGTGATATTACCTTAGATGAAGCCAAAACAAAACTCGAAAAATTATTCAAAGGCTGGAAATCGGGTAATGTACCAGGCAAGAATATTGGCGAAGTAGCTCTTCCATTAAAATCAGTGATTTATTTAATGGATCGTCCCGGCTCACAATCATCAATTATTTTCGGTGCTCAAGTAGCTCCTCCTTCGGGTGATAAAGAGAATATTGCAATCGAGGCAATGAATGATATTATAGGCGGTACTTTTACTTCGCGTATTAATATGAATCTTCGTGAAGCAAAACATTGGTCGTATGGATCGGGCAGTTTTATTAGCGGTGCTAAAGGACAGAGACCATATTTCTTCTATGGTTTAGTTCAAACCGATAAAACGAGCGAATCAGTAGCGGAAATACTCCGTGAAACCACAGAGTATATTACTACCAAACCTGCAACAGAAGAAGAATTTGATAAAACTATAAAACAAAGTGTTTTATCACTTCCCGGTTCATGGGAAACTAATGCTGCCGTTGCTGCATCACTTTCTAATGTTGTGAGATATAATCTTGATGATAACTATTATGTTACATATCCATCTCAAATAAAAAATCTTACACTTGATGAAATCCGTACTACCGCCACACGAGTAATTAAACCTAATAATTTGGTTTGGGTAGTTGTAGGTGATAAAGCGAAATATGAAGAGGGGATTAAGAAACTTGGTTACGATGTAAAATATATCGATGGCGATGGAAAAGTGATAAATTAATATTTCTCCTACTATTGTTTAACTAAAGCATTCTTAGTGATAAAAAGTTGCTTCCATAATTATAAAAGACCCCGCAAAAGCGGGGTCTTTTTTGCATAGTTTAACTTTTACTCAATGGGCGGAGAGAATATTTTCTGCCGGATGTTTTGTTTCGTTTCAAATAGAATCCTCGCATGAGCAGGACTCGTACTGGGGAGATTGGTATATACTATATTCCTTTGTCTTAGTACATGTCTATTAAATAATTTTTCAACAGTACACCCATTAAAAAAATATAAGTGATATTTTTATACTCTAAGAGAAATGAATGAAAATCAGACTAAAAGTCTTAATATAATCAGACTTTTTGCTCTTGTTTCTTTGAAATGATACCTATATCTTAGTTGATGTTATTTAATTAATTTAATGGAGATGTAGAAATGGTTGTAATTACTGACGAATGCATAAATTGCTCTGCATGCGTTGACGAGTGTGAAAATTCCGCTATCTATAACGCAGGTGAAGAATATCAGTTAAACGGCACAACACATGCCCCAATTTCAGAAGACTATACTTTTATCGTTCCTGAATTATGTACAGATTGCAAAACTTGCATAGATGTTTGCGCTGTTAGTGCTATTGTTGAACAATAATATAAATTGTTTCCACGAAAAAGCCGGCAAACACGCCGGCTTTTTTTATTTTAAAATAGAAACCACTTTAGGATGTAGAATTTTATTCGATGCAATAATACTACTTCCCTTTACCGGATCGCCGCCTTTATAATCCGTTATTACTCCACCCGCGCCTCTAATAATCGGTATCAAAGCCATTAAATCCCACACGCTCATAATCGGATCAATCATTATATCCGCATATCCGGTGGCAACGAGATAATAACCATAACAATCCCCCCAATTGCGGTAGAGCTTACAATTATTAATCAATGTATCAAACTTTTCTTTATCCTGATATTGCTCGATATTTTTATGGTCTGTTGTTAGCAATACTGCATCTGATAAATTTTCATATTCTCTTACGTTTACTTTTATTCCATTAAGAAGAGCTGAATCATTATCCCCTAACAAAAACTCTTTTAATATAGGTTGATTAACAACACCAAGAATCGGTTCGCCATTTTTAGTTAGTGCTATCATAGTACCGAAAGTAACCGTACCGCAAATAAAACTTTTAGTTCCATCAATCGGATCGAGCACCCATTGATATTCTGAATTGGGATTATGCTTACCAAATTCTTCGCCAATAATTCCATGATCGGGAAATTCTTTCATTATAAGTTCCCGCATTCTTTCTTCCGATTTCTTATCGGCAATAGTAACGGGCGATTGATCGCTTTTACTTTCAAATCCAATATGTGTCCTGAAATATTTATTAATTATTGCACCGCTTTCATCAGCAAGCAGACGTGAAAATTTCTTAAACTCATTTAATTCATTCATAATAGTCTCTATGCAAGTTTATAAATTACTATTGGTGTCTCATGCCCTTTAACGGATACGGGACCTATATCTTCTATTGAAAGTGAAGTAGTATCAATTTCCTTCAATACCTTATCGGATACTAATAATTGGGCTTTATATTCCTTTGTCAATCCTTCAATCCTTGAAGCAAGAACTACGGGGATACCTGATATGGAATATTGTTTTCGAATTGAAGTACCTACATTCCCTGCTACTACTTCGCCGGAATGAAGCCCGATTCCAATTCTAGTAAAAGGTATTTCCTCATGATCATTCTTTTGTTTAATCGTGGCAATAATTTCTAATGCCGCATTCACTGCATTCTGAGAATCATTCCCACGGCTAATAGGTGCTCCAAATGTTGCCATATATCCATCTCCGAGGAATTGATTTATTACACCTCCATTGCGAGTGATAATCTCAATCATAAATCCAAAGACTTGATTCTGATAGCTGATAATTTCTTCCGGCTCTTTATTTTCAGCGAATTGTGTAAATCCTCTAATATCGAGAAACATTACACAGACGAATTTTCTTTTACTTTCAAGTTCTCCCGAATTACCAACCAATTCTTCCACGATCTCTTTTGATATCTGCTGATCGAATAAGTTTATTACTCTATTTCTTTCAAGGAGAGTCAAAAATGTATTTCTTATTTGTCTTTTTAATTGTTCTCCTACAAAACCCGCCGCTACTCCTGCGACTAATATCATTCCCGCTTTACCCACATACATAAGATAATTAGTAAAAATAGGATCGGTTATAGGAAGTGTATTGTATTTAATTGCATAAGAAGAAAAAACAAGATATTCGGTAGCAGATACAGCTCCAGCGAATAGAGAAATACGGTAATCTAAACTCAATGTAGTTAATGCAATAAATATAAAATAAAGCAGTATAATTGGCGATATATTTAGATAGAATGATTTTGTATATAAAGAAAAGACAATTATTAAGATGGTAGGAATACTTGTTTCAAAAAAAATTGAACTATACCTTGCTATATTTGCTCGTTTAGAATTAAGCTTTTCAAACTGATTACCCGATCGTTTTAATACTTTGCTTATAGTTACTTCTCGTGCTATGAATATTAATATAATTACAATAGTAACATAATATGGTGTAAATGAAGTTACAAAAGTAAGGAGCGATTTATAAGAAATAACCACAATAAACAAAAAAAATATTAGAAGAAGACTTGCAACAATGACAAATAGTTTTGCTCTAATTGATTCGCTTTTGATTATCTCTTTTCTAAGAAGTTCATCAAGTAATTTTGCTTCATCGATATTTAGTGAATCTAACTTTACTTCCATATTTTTATATATTAGATTTTAAAAAATATATTAAACAGGATTTATAAAATAATGAATATTTTCTCCGTTACGGAAAAAAACTTACAATCAGCAGCTAAATTAATAAATGGGGGAGAACTTGTAATATTTCCTACCGAGACCGTTTATGGAATCGGTGCTGATGGATTAAACCCTATTGCTGTTTCCAAAATCTTTGAAGCTAAAAAAAGACCCACATTCAATCCCCTTATCCTTCATATATCAGACTATACGATGCTCGACTTAATTTCGGCTGATAATAATGAACTTATAAAGGAAATTACAAATAGATACTGGCCGGGACCACTTACGATTGTATTAAAAAAAAATAAGATCGTCCCGGATATAGTAACAGCAGGAAATGAAACTGTGGCAGTAAGAATGCCAAATCATCCCGCAGCACTTAAACTAATAGAATTATCGGGAGTACCTATTGCGGCCCCCAGTGCAAATTCATTCAATAGATTAAGTCCAACTAAAGCTAATCACATCTCAGATGAGCTATCTTCAAAAGTAAAAATGATCTTAGATGGTGGAAAATCAGAAATTGGAGTGGAATCAACAATTATCAGAATAGAAAATGATGGAATCACTTTACTACGCCCCGGTGGAATTACTATTGAAGAATTAAAAAAAGTAGTAAATAATGTAAAAGTTGATACATCAGTCAAATTAAAACCCGATTCACCCGGTCAGCTTGAATTTCATTATGCCCCTGATAAACCAATTTTTTTCATCACTAAAGATTTTCCGAAAAAATACGATAATAAGCGGATAGGAGCGCTCCTCTTTTCAGAGAACAAAGCGAGTTATCATTATATTAAAGAATATTATCTATCACCTAAAGGAGATTTAAGAGAAGCTGCGGCTAATTTATTTTCTATGCTTTATAAATTAGAAAACGATCCCGATATTGAACTTATTGCGGCCGAAAAAATCGAAGAAATCGGTCTCGGAATTGCTATTATGGATCGATTAAAGAAAGCAGTGAATAAATTTAAATTTTACCAAATATGATTTCAAAAAAGATTACCGATCTTGATGTTTTATTACAAACGTTAGATTACATAAATGAAGCAGTTAGTATTACTGATATTAATGATATGATAATTTTTGTGAATAAAGCTTTTCTCGATCTTTATGGATACAAGTTAGAGGAAGTAACAAATAGAACTTTTGATTTTGTTGGGTCAGATAAAAACGACCCTGAACTTCTTCGCTCAATAATTCAATCAACAATTAATGGTGGTTGGGAAGGAAGGCTTTACAATAATACCAAAGACAAGAAAGAGATTCTGATTCATCTAAAAACATTCTCAATTACCGATAAATATAAAAATGTTTTTTTAGTAGGAATTACTACCGATATAACTGAAGATGTACAAAAAGATGTTAATCTTAAAGAAGCGCAGGATCGATACAGGAATATTTTCTTAGAACTAGACGATACTGTTTATGAAAGCACATTGGATGGAAAATTTATAGAAATGAATCCCGCCGGTGTGGAAATTCTTGGTTTGAAATCTGCTGAAGATGCAAAAAATATTTCTATTTCTCAAAAATTTTATAAATCACCCGAAGAGAGAATTGCATTTATAGAAAAGCTCAAGAAAGTGGGATTTGTAAAAAATTACGAGATTCATTTTAACAATCTTAAAGGAGAAAAAATAACAGCACTTAATTCATCTACATTAATTAAAAAACCAAGCGGTGAATATATAATTCGTGGAATTGTAAGAGATATTACAGAATTAAAAGAGACAGAAAACAAATTAAAATCTCTCATTAATGAATTGGAAGAAGTTAACAATAAACTTAACAATCTAAATGCGTCTAAGGATAAATTTTTCTCAATTATTTCTCACGATCTCCGAAGCCCTTTTAGTTCGATTTTTAGTTTCTCCGAATTTCTAAAAGATGATATAAATGAATTGACAAAAGAAGAGACCGCCCTCTTTGCAGAAAAAATTTATGAAGCGGCACAAAATGTTTTTGCACTCCTCGAAAATCTTCTTACATGGAGTAGAATCCAATCTGGGAAAATGAAATATGACCCTGTACATTTTTCATTCAATACACGTGTTAATCAAATAATTAAACTATTCGAGCATAATGCAACAAATAAAGGAATTACGTTAGTTAACAAAATGAGCGGTAATACTATCGCTTTTGCAGATGAAGATATGATTAGCTCCGTTCTACAAAACTTAATCTCCAATTCACTTAAATTTACTTCAGCCGGAGATGAAGTTTCGGTAACTAATATTAATTATGCTGATCATCTCGAAATCTCAATTAATGATTCTGGTATTGGAATTAAACCGGAAGATATTGATAAACTTTTTAGAATTGATATTAACCATTCCACTTACGGCACTAATCAAGAGAAAGGAAGCGGGTTAGGACTTATTTTATGCAAAGAGATGGTAGAAAAAAATCATGGAGTAATTACCGTAGAAAGTAAATTTGGGAAAGGGACTTCTTTCAAGATTACTCTTCCACGGGATGAAATAATTAATCCTATCTTGATCGAGAGAGAGTCATGATTACGCTAGTTAAATAAATTTTTAGGTGATTTTAGAAAATGTCCCGCTGGTTTCTTTTTTAATTTAAGTATCTAATAAAATCAAATACTCTTTTAATTAATTCATTAATAGTTATTCTCAATTCAAAACCTCCAAAGATATTTTCTTTTATCAGACTTTAAGTATTTTCATTATTTAACTGCTTTATCGCTTCTTTAAGAAATCCGGGTAAAACACTCTTGCGTGTTAATTTTATTCCATCTTCACTTTCGCAAAGATTAAGCATTTCGTTATATCTTTCTTCCCCATATTTCGAGACTACATGCTCTCTACGATCTGGCTTCATAAAATGGTAGTGCATACTTTCAGGATCTGCTTCGGGATGAAACTGTGTACCGAAAAATTCATTTGATACTCTTATTGCCATTACAGCACGTTCTAAATCAACATGAGGGCGGATTTTTTCTAACGCTATAATCTTTGAACCCAACTGATCAAGCCGCTTTAAATTTGGTTGAATAACCTGCCACTCTCTAAAATCAGCAGCATAGAAAGGATCAGATAATTCCTTAAATAATTTTTCAACTTCACCTGATTTGGTTTTATGAATGGGATAAATCCCGAATGATTTAGAATTTCTCATTACTACTTCACCGAGTCCAAAATAACGAACCATGATTTGAAACGAATGACAAATAAAAAAAACATATTTCTTTTTATTTGTTGGGTTTTGATTATTAGCCCAAAGAGCATCCATTAATTTGAAATAATCATCTTCCCATTTTTTCCCTTCACCATCCCAAGGACTACCAGGACCTCCTGAAGAGATATAAATATCATAATCGGTAGTAGGTGTTTCATTTTTTCCCCTCATTTCAAAAATGTCAAATTTAAGTCCACTTTCTGAAAGTATATCTTTAATACATCTTATTCCTTGATTCGTTTCGCCATCATAAAGATCGATTATTGCAGCTTTTATATTATTTTCCAAATATTTTCCTTAATATTGATGCCAAAGATAAAAAATATCTGAATCAATTTGTTTAAATATCAAAAAGGAGTTGTGATTATGTCAAAAGCTATGGTGTTAGAAAAAATTGATCAAGCAGTAAAAATTCTTCAAGAAAAAGATATCGATATGTGGATGACTTTTGTAAGAGAAACAGGCAATATCAAAGACCCGATGCTTGATATGATTGTAGGAACTAATGCTACATGGTCGTCTGCATTTATTATTACCAAAACAGGCGAAACACACGCAATTATAGGCTCTTTAGAATTAGAAAATATGAAAACTGTCGGCACCTACAAAGTGCTTCATTCATATCTAAAGGGCGTTAAAGAAACACTTGTAGAAGTACTTTCAAAACTTAATCCGAATAAAATCGCAATTAATTATTCGCGTAACTCGACTTTAGCAGACGGATTAACACACGGACTTTATTTGGAATTAATAGAACACTTGAAAGGAACAGGATTCGAGGATAAATTAATTTCTTCGGAAGAGATCGTTGCCGCACTTCGTGGAAGAAAATCAGAAACCGAACTTGCCCTAATGAAAACAGCAATCGTAGAGACACTTAAAATATTCGATGAAACAAGTAAATTTATTCAAGTGGGTAAAAGTGAATTAGAGATTGCTGAGTTCGTAAGAAATATCACAAAAGAAAGAGGATTCGGTTTATCGTGGGAGAAAGAATATTGCCCTTCCGTTTTTTCAGGTCCAGATACAGCAGGTGCGCATTCAGGTCCTACCGATAGAAAAGTGCAACCAGGTCACGTAATTAATATGGATTTCGGTATTAATTATAAAGGGTATTGCTCCGATCTTCAAAGAACATGGTATGTATTAAAACCGGGTGAAGATAAAGCCCCTGCTGAAGTTCAAAAAGGATTTGACGTAATTAGAGATTCAATTACACTAGCTGCCGAAGGAATTAAACCGGGAAGAAAAGGATGGGAAATTGATGCGATATCTCGCGATTATATTGTTGGACAGGGTTATGAAGAATTCCCTCATGGATTAGGTCATCAAGTAGGCAGATTCGCTCATGATGGCGGTGCGCTTTTAGGTCCACGTTGGGAACGTTACAGCAACCTCCCTTATCTTGAATTGGAAGCAGGGCAAATATTTACGATTGAACCACGATTAACAATTGACGGATATGGAATTGCAACAATTGAAGAGGAAGTAATAATAAAAGAAACCGGCGCAGAATTTATTTCCGAACGTCAAACAGAGATTTATTATATAAAATAATGAAGGTTATTATAATGTTTTTAGACGGTCTTATTTAGTAGTCTTTTCTGATTTAAAAATATAATTGAGATTATTGAACGATGCAATTATAAAAAGGGGATAAAGCATTTATCCCCTTTTAGCATTAAGAATAGCTACTATCATAAGTTTTTTCAAATAAATTTGTACCTCGATACTTTCTACTTTATTCTATCTCTAATAGAGTAGGAAATAATTATTGGGTATTATTAATTTAACCTACTAATCGATCCATGATCCGGACTGAATCATAAGCATCTTTACCATATCCCGCCGCTCCGATTTCAAGAGCGAATTTTTGATTTATAGGAGCTCCACCGACAATAAATGGAATCTCTATATTCTTTTCTTTAAAATATTGTATTACACTTTTCATATTAACCATTGTTGTCGTCAGCAGTGCCGACATACCAATTACATCGGGTTGATGTTTTTCATATTCAGTATAAAATTTCTGTGCATTACATCCTATACCTATATCTATTACTTCATAACCTGCGCCTTTTAACATTATTGCTACAAGATTTTTTCCGATATCGTGAACATCCCCGAATACAGTGCCAATCATGATCTTTCCTTTTTTCTTCAAATCCGCGGCAATTAAAAGTGGTTCAAGAATTTTCATTGCACAATGCATTGCCCTTGCGGAAACTAAGACTTGCGGAACAAACATTTTATGTTCTCTAAATCGCAGCCCCACTACTTCCATCCCCTTCAATAAACCATTATCAAGGATCTCTTTTATATTAACGTTTTCTTCGATTAATTCTTTAGTAAGCTTTTCAGTTTCAAATTTCTTGCCGCTAATTACATATTCAGCTAATTGATTTAATTTTTCTTCCATGTTTTCCCGATATTTTACTTTAGGTTAATTTTACCTTCAACCGCTGAAAGAATAGTGCCGGATAAAACTAATTGCAATGCTTTATCGATCTCTTTATATAATATTCGGTCACTATTAAAAGGTTTAATGGTTTTTCTGATTTCAGAATAAGCTGTCCCCGTTCCAATGCCACATTTAAGTGGCTTCAAAAATTCGATACCTTGAGATGCAGTAAGCAATTCAATCGCTATAACAGTTTGGACATTTTTAAGTATCTGAAAGCATTTGCGAGCGGCTATCGAACCCATTGAATTATGGTCTTCCTGATTTGCTGAAGTAGGAATCGAATCTACGCTTGCCGGGTGAGCGAGAACCTTGTTTTCAGAAACAAGTGCGGCAGCAGTATATTGTGCAATCATCAAACCGGAATTTAATCCACCCTTCTTTGTAAGAAAGCGGGGCAATTGACTTAATGAACCATTTACTAATCTTTCGATTCTCCGTTCTGAAACATTTGCAATTTCGGATAGAGCAATAGCCATGAAATCCATTGCGAGAGCCATCGGCTGTCCATGAAAATTTCCCCCTTCGCGATGATCGCCTTCTTCAGGAAATATCAGTGGATTATCATTTACAGAATTTATTTCTATCTCTACACGTGAAGTAACGTAATCGATAGTATCACGAGATGCACCATGTATTTGAGGAATGCAACGGATCGAATAGGAATCTTGAACTCGTGTATCATTTTCTAAATGCGAGGTTCTTATTTCGCTGCCCTTAATCAATGAGATCATATTTTCGGCAGTGGTAATCTGACCCGGATATGGTCGTAATTTATGTAATCGGGGATCATAAGCTTTATCAGTTCCGCGTAGAGCTTCATGTGAAAGTGCGGCGGAAATATCTGCGGTCTTAATTAATTTTTTTGCATTGATACAAATATATGCGGCAAATGCAGTCATCATTTGTGTACCGTTAATTAATGCCAAGCCTTCTTTAGCACCAAGTTCCACGGGAGTCAACCCATTTTTCTTAAGAACTTTTTTTGCAGATTCACTTTTTATTTTGTGTGGATTATCCGTTAAAACGTTTTTATAAACTTGGACTTCTCCTTCTCCAATCATTGCAAGTACAAGATGCGAGAGTGGGGCAAGATCACCGCTCGAGCCGACTGAACCCTGTGAAGGGACAACAGGAATGATATTTTTATTTATCATTTCTAATAAAAGTTCTAAAGTAGATATTCTAATTCCAGAATTACCATGAGCTAATGCATTTGCTCTAAGTAACATCATAATCTTTACGATATAAGGCGGAAGATTTTCACCCACACCGGCAGAATGGCTAATGATTAAATTCTTTTGAAGCTCTTTTATCTGTTCATGTTCAATCTTAACATTTGCAAATTCGCCAAATCCGGTAGTTACACCATAAATAACTTTGTCTTCTGCAATCCATTTCTCAATTAAATTGCGAGCTTTTATTACACGCTTCTTTGCCGTAGCGGATAGCACCACTTCGCAGTTTGAATTAATAAATTTTTCTATCAATTCAAGTGTTAAAGATTTCCCATCAATAATTATTTTCATACTAATATCCATTAATTTTGGAGCATACTTAATATTTTATTGTGCATTTCTTTACTTGTTCTATATTTTATTACAATAGAATCTTCTTCATAAACTGATTCCAATATATCAGCTAATTCATAAATAGCTGAAATCAATTTTCCTTGAGTTTGTTTCAAATGAATTGTATGGATAATATAATTCTTTTCATAAAAATCATTTATCATCTCTATTAATGAATTAATTCCAAACCCACGCATTGAAGATACGAAGACACTATCCTTGTAGTGCTGTGAAATAAACTCTAATTTTTGTTTATCCTCTAACAGATCAATTTTATTAAAGACCTTTAACTGCGATTTGGTTTCGCACCCAAGTGACTTCAATGTTTCATCCACAACTTCTATATGCTCTTCGTAAAATTCGTTCGAGACATCGATAACATGCAAAATTAAATCCGCTTCCCTTACAACATTTAACGTAGTCTTAAATGATGCTACTAAATGAGGGGGGAGCTTTCTTATAAATCCGACCGTATCGCTTAATAATACTTTTTTATTCTTATCAAGATCAAATGAGCGGGTAGTGGAATCAAGCGTAGCAAAAAGTTTATCTTCGGCTAAAACATCAGCACCGGTCAATCGATTTAGAAGAGTTGATTTACCTGCATTGGTATATCCTACTAAAGAAACATTAATTAAATCTTGTCTGCCTGCACTTTTGGTTATGTGCTGGGCTTCGATTTTTTTGAGTGTGTCTTTTAGTTTACTAATTCGAGTCCTAATAATTCTTCTATCAGTTTCAATCTGTGTTTCACCCGGTCCTTTTGTGCCGATTCCACCTAATTGTTTTGAAAGGTGAGTCCAAGCTCGTGTAAGCCTTGGAAGCATGTATTGAAGCTGTGCTAATTCCACTTGAGTTTTAGCCTCTTTGGTCTTTGCGTGTGAAGCGAAAATATCAAGTATTAATCCTGAACGGTCTAATATTTTTCTTTCAAATAGTTTTTCAAGATTTCTTAATTGAGTTGGATTCAGATCATCATCGAATATCACCAAATTTATATTGTTCTCTTTAGCATATTCAAGAATCTCTTCTGCTTTTCCTTTCCCAATAAAAAATGCAGGATCGTAGCTATCCCGATCTTGAAAAAATTTAATTACTGTTTCAGCACCTGCTGTATCGGCTAATAATTCCAATTCCTCAAGATGTTCTTCTGTTACTTTTCTTGTAATCAAACCTTTCGATACGCCTACTAATATTGCCTTTTCTATCTCTTTGCGTTCAATTTCTATCATATAATTACTTTCTTAATTCTGAAATATCTTTTTTTGAATTTTTTGAAATAAGCATTTCTGCTATTGCAAGCAGCAATGCAAGTGCTATAAAATATTTCCATAATTCAGTTCCGAAACGGGATTCGTAAATTATTTTGAAAATATCTGAATCATAATTTAGTTCTATAAAATCCTTTTTGTACTTAATCTCTTCAAAATATTTTTTTATTGTTTCTTTGTCTGCATATTTAATAATTGATTCAGCGGGTAAAGCATTAACCGAAAAATAATCTAATAATTGCTTGTTATCATAAAATTTATATATACCTAATTCATCGGTGTATGGATACATCAAATAATTTTTATTTGTCAAAGAATCTGCATCAGTAAATTGTGATTCTATTTTAGGAGTTACAATTTCAATTTTTGGATAAGTACGATTTGATAAATTTGCAATAATCGGCTCGCCTGAAATTACAGATCCATCTTCTTTAATTCCATTGCTAAGATAAATAATTGATCTGGCAATTAGTGCCGGAAATATTGGCTTAAGTGGCATATCAGACCATGACAAAACCGGAGACACATAAAATGCAAGTACTTTTCCACTTCCTAATTTTTTTTCAACTAATAGCTCTGAACCATCTATTAAATTTATTATTGATTGAGTCTTTTGAGATTGATTGGTTTTGAAGTAATAATTAATTAGTGGAGATTCAAATTGATTGTTTTCACCTTGGAATAAATTCTTAAATAAAGGATGATTAAAGTCAATCTTATTAAATTTAGTCGGATTTAGGAAACTCCCTTTTTTCCCCAAAATTGAGTTTGGAATATCGAGTTCAAATATCTCACAAATACTCTGAAAGTTTTTTAGTTCACTATTTTCGCCGGGAAATAATATTACATTACTTCCATTCTCAACATTCTTTTTTAATTCTTTTAATACATTATTTGATTCATTCCCTACAAGGATACTTAAATTATTTTTTTCTGAATTTCCGCTGTTAAAATTATCATTAGAAGATAATAATACATTAATAAATTTGACATCATTCTTACTTTGTGAAATCAAATTAATAGAAATAGATTCAGGTATATTTATCGATAGATAACGTTTATTATCAAATAGAACATCATCATCCTCCAACTCTACTGATATATCAGATAGACCGGAAGAAGTAATTGTCGTTTCAAAAATTAATTCTTTTGAAGCTTCTGGGTCAATATCAAAGCTCTGCTGAGAAGTTCGTTTCCCATTAATAAATAAAGAGATTACACTATTAGTAAATTTACTGCCTGAATAATTTTCTACAACCGCTTTGAAAGTAACTGCTTTACCCTTTTCAAATAATTGGTTCTCGGCTTTGAACTCAATTATTCCCAAATTACTTATTTCACTTTGTGGTAATTTATACCCGTAGACACGTACATTTTTATTTAATATAGATGATAAATCTGATATTTCCGATGGTTCATTATATAATCTCGATTTCTGGAAATCGGAAAGTAAATAAATTTCTTTATTATAATTTTTTGATTCATCAATTATTGTAGCTGCTTTCACTAAAGTTGAATTAATTGTTCCGCTATATCCAGATATTTCAGCCTTTTCAATAACTCGTTTTAACATTGCAATATTTTGAGTAAAAGTTATTTTGTTTTCGCGAAGATCAGAGACAAACAAAACAGCAGCTTCATCTCCCTGCTCCAGATTATCTAAAACACTCACTGCGCTTTTTTTTGCAATATTAAAATAAGAACCCGATGGCGAAACAACCGACATACTAAAACTATTATCCAAGATAATTACTGCCGATGTTTTTGCATTTTCTCCAAGACCTAGGAAAGAAACGTTTTTCATAGTAGGGCGGGAGAAAGCGAAAACAAGTGCCATAATTATGAGTATTCTAAGGAGCAGCAAAAGCCACTGCTTGAATTTTATCTTTCTGATTTTATTTTTTTGCAACTTCTTTAAGAACATCAGAGAGCTAAATTCAATCTTCTTAAGCTGTCTTAAATTAAAAAGATGAATTATAACCGGGATCGAGGCAGCTAATAATCCGAACAATATAGCAGGGTTTAAAAATGTCATTCAGTAATGAATCTTTTATATAATGAAATGAGATTTTCTATATATATTTTTTTAGTAAACATTTCAAGAACTCTTTGACGCGCATTACTACCAAATTTTTCTCTTAGCTCCTTTGAAAGAAAAAGCAATTCAATTTTTTGCGAAAGTTCTACAAAATTTTCTCTTTCAAAAAGAAAAGATGTTTCATTATCGACAGCTATATCTAAGATACCATCAGATGCCGTGCAAACAGAAGGAAGTCCCATGCACATAGCTTCGACTAAAGTTAATCCGAATGCTTCTGCATGTGAAGGAAAAACAAAAATATCCAAGGAATTAAATACTTCCGGCATATCTTCACGGAAACCTGTAAAAATGAAATTCTCTTCTATTCCAAGTGCAGCCGGCATTTCGGATATCTTCTTACCATATTTAGATTCGCCATAACTTGACTCACCGATTATAATAAACTTTAGATCTTTATATTTATTTACGAGAATCTCACATGCATTAATAAATTCTTCATGTCCTTTGCCCGGACTAAATCTACCGGCAATCCCTATTAAAATCTGCTCTTGAGATAATTTATATTCTTCTCTTAATCTATTTTTCGCAACTTTAGCAGGATTAAATTTCTCATCAGCAATTCCACTATATAAAAGCTCGATTTTATCAGAAGTCAATGGTGTTGTATCTTCTAAATTCTTCTTAATAACCCTGCTAATAGCGAGTGCTACATCCAATCTCGAATAGATATATTGGTGCAGATAATCTTTTTTATTTATAAATGATCCTACATGCTTAGTAAGTATTAATGGAGTATTAAATCCGAACCATTTTAATACTGGAGTAAGCAGCCATAAATCTTTTGAGAAATGTGTATGGATTATTTCATATTTATTATGATTTAAAACTGAGCGGAGTTTTATTACCTGGAGTGGACTAAAATACTTAAATGAATCCACCGTAATGGAATTGATTCTATTCTTATGAGCTTCAAAAAATAATTTTGATTTATCGATAAGTAAGAGATCGATTTCGAAACCTGATTCTAATAATTGAACAGCCGTATTTATAACCTGCATTTCCATACCTCCCCAGCTTTTGGAAAGGCATGTCATTAATATCTTCATTAATATATTTTCTTTAGATTAGCATCATTAAAATAATGAGAAAGAATTTCATCGAACTTATAACCCATATCGCCCATTACGGCAGCACCTATTTGGCAGAGTCCTACTCCATGTCCCCAACCCGCACCCTGAAGAATAAATTTTCCCGGTATGGAGTCTTTTATATTTTCCTTTTTCACTAAAAAAGCAGAACTATATAAATGAGATTTTGAAAGCACTCTTCTAATCTCAAGCTCTTTACCAATCACTAAATTCTTTTTATCGCCGATAATATTGAGTTTTATAATTCTACCTGATTTACCTCTTTCAATTGGAATAAGATCTAATATTTTACCGAAATCAATACCCGATTTTTCGTTTATTATACTTGCTAATTCCTCTTGGCTATATTCGACCTTCCATCTATAAAAATCGGTCGTAGTTTGATCGAAATCAACAAGCACTTGAGAAAGAACTTTTTTATTTGTTGTATTACAAAAAGCCAATGGTTTGTTTTTTATCCACTTTATCGCATTTTTTTCCGTTTGTAATTCTGTATCAAAATCATCAGCAACATATTTGTAATCAACTATTGAAGTAAGATAAGGATGAACTACAGGTTCCCAAACATTTTCATATGCTTCGCTAATTCCTCCGCAGCATTTTGAGTAACGAGTATCGCAAATTTTCTCATTAAACATCAAAACAATTCCGCGAGTTTTATCGATAGCATGCAAGGCGGCATCATTTACAATCCGCGAAACACCTTGATAACGTTGGCAGTGATCATCGGCGCATAAATCATAATTTTCGTGATCTTCTCGATCATACCATTTTATTAATTCATTTTCTTTTTGCCTAAATTGATATTCAATTATTGTTCGAGCTTCTAATTTTTTATCAAGTTGTGCAATTAACCAACTTCGAGAAATAATTGCATGTGCCTTTAACATCTCAATTGAAGAATTTGAGCTCATTTCAGATGATATTACACTTACCAAGTAATCTTCTACAAACAAAATATTTATAACACAAATCTTATCTTCTTCAATAATTAATTTAATACTTCCTTTAAATCTCTGATTTATCTTTTTTTCCCAATGGAAATTTTTACCAATCAATACATCTTTTATTAAAAACGAATCTGTAAAATAATCATTAGGGACAATAAGAATTGTATCGCTTTCGGCAATTCGCATTCCATCTTTTTTCAAAGTAATTTTATTACCTGTAAGATGAGCGTAATAACTTCCGCTCATTCGGCTTGCAAGCACTGTCGTAGAAAATTCACCATACAGCTCGAATGTGATCTCCTTTTCGACTAATATTCCAATTGTGATAACCGGTTGATTCATTTACTATAATTATTTATGCAAAAATGTAATATACTAATCTCATATAAAATTAGATAGCTATAAAAAAATACTGTTTTTTTTCTATTTTTTTCTTAATTTTCTTTTGCTATTTCGTTATACCTTTCAGAATAGCTTTATAATTAAAGTTATTCGACTAATTATCTTTAATAAATAAGACCACAAGACCAATTTTTGAAAGAAATTAAGGTTACAAAACCGAAAATTAAATCGCATTTTACAAGAACAACATTGTTCTGTATGGATATTTGTCTTTATTAAAAGAGCAGTCAATTTGGCTGCTCTTTTTTTTTATATGAACTGAACTATTAATTCAACTAACTAATTTGAAGGTAAAATGAAAGGAAATGATATCATTGTAGGAGCTCAAATGCTGTTTGTAGCATTTGGCGCTTTGGTTCTTGTTCCATTGCTAACCGGTTTAGACCCCTCGATAGCATTATTTACTGCGGGTGCGGGCACTCTTATTTTTCAGCTTATTACAAAAGCAAGCGTACCGGTTTTCTTGGCAAGCTCTTTTGCATTTATTGCCCCAATTCAGATCGGTATTCAGCAATTTGGGGTTGGCGCTACTTTAGGTGGACTTGCGAGTTCGGTTATAGTTTATATTATTCTCGCCACTTTAGTAAAAGTAAAAGGTATTTCAATTATTGAAAAATGGCTTCCTCCTGTTGTAACTGGTCCGGTAATTATGGTGATTGGTTTGAAACTTGCACCTACGGCAGTTGGAATGACTAAAAACTTTTCAGGCGGTACAGAGCTTGATTATATTGCAGTAATTGTTGCACTCTTTTCCCTTTTTGTAACTATCACTGTAGTCATGATGGGCAAAGGTTTACTTCGCTTAATACCAATTTTATGCGGAATTATTGCCGGATATATTCTTTCGGTTGTACTTGGCAAGGTATCATTCGATGCAATAAATAATGCGCAATGGTTTTCAATTCCTTGGGTTGCAGCTTTAGAAAATGGCACTTACGAATTTCCAAAATTCGATCTAAGAGCAATTTTATTTATTCTACCGGTTGCCATCGCACCTGCGATAGAACATGTTGGCGATGTACTTGCAATCTCAAATGCCGCTAAGACTAATTATTTAGAAAAACCGGGACTTCATAGAACCTTACTCGGTGATGGTATCGCCACCTTCTTTGCTTCAATATTTGGTGGACCGCCAAATACAACTTACTCCGAAGTAACCGGCGCAGTTACTTTAATTAAGAAATTTGATCCAAAATTGATGGCTGTTGCTTCAGTCTTTGCAATTTTATTGGCATTCTTCGGCAAATTAGGCGGAATATTAAGAACAATTCCGGCTCCGGTAATGGGCGGAATAATGATTCTTTTATTTGGAATGATAGCTGCTATCGGTATCGGTACACTCGTAAATAGCAAAATTGATATGTCAAAATCACGCAATCTTGTAATCGTATCTATCGTATTAATATTTGGAATAGGCGATATGATTCTCGGTTGGGGTGAATTTCAACTATCTGGGATTGGTTTAGCTGGCATTATAGGCATTTTATTAAATTGGTTATTACCTAACACAAATTCATAATATATTATAAGGAACTATTTGTATGAAAAAACTACTACTCATTTTCTTTCTTTTGATGGCGGCTAAAGTAACAGCACAAAATCTCCAACTTCACTATGATCTTGGAGAAGACCGAAAATATTTCACAGCTACAATTGAGATGTTCAAACCTGATGAATATGGCTCAACATTTTTCTTTGCCGATTTCGATTTTAATATGCCTGAGAATAAAAGTATGTCATTAGCATATTGGGAAATTGCCCGTTATGTAACAGTTTATGAAAAACTTTCTGTTACTCTTCAGTATAATGACGGTTTCGTAACTATACCAACTCCTGTTGGTAATTATTCAGGCACACTTAATCAATCCTGGTTAGCCGGTGTAAGTTACCCGATTGATCTCGGTTTCGTTACTCTAAATACAGATATTCTTGCTAAAAAAATATACAAATCAGATGGACTTGATTTCCAATTTACAACTGTTTGGTTTGTTCCGTTCTTTGATGGAAAACTTAATTTTACAGGATTCCTTGATATATGGAGTCAAGATAAAAACCTTAGAGCTGGTGTTATCGGTACGGATAAGGAGATGGTATTCTTAACTGAACCTCAATTATGGTATAATTTCGATAAACATATATCGGTTGGAACTGAAATAGAGATAAGTAATAATTTTCTTCCTTTCCAAGATAAAATAAAGGTAAATCCAACATTAGCAGTTAAATGGAATTTCTAATTTAAATGAGAAAACAGGAAAACTAATGGAAAAATATTTTGAATTTTCTAAATACAAAACTGATGTAAAGACGGAAGTTATTGCGGGAATCACCACTTTCCTTGCTACAATGTATATCATTGTAGTAAATCCTGCAATTGTTTCAAATACGGGAATGCCATTCGCAGGTATCTTAACTGCTACAATATTGATAAGTGCATTCAGCAGTATTGCAATGGGTATCTATGCAAAAAACCCGATAGTATTAGCTCCGGGAATGGGGCTAAACGCTTTCTTTACTTATTCGGTAGTACTCGGAATGGGTGTAAAATGGGAAGTGGCACTTGGTGGTGTTTTCTGGTCGGGAGTTATATTTCTTTTGCTCTCCGTTTTTAATATCCGGACACAGATTCTAAAAGCAATTCCCAAACAAATTCGATATGCAATCACAGCGGGTATCGGTTTATTCATAACCTTTATTGGATTTGTTAATGCTAAATTTGTTATTGATAATCCTGCAACTTTAGTTAGTATTGGTAAGTTTGATGCTGTTACTATTACATTCCTAATCGGATTACTTTTAACAGCTTTTTTTGTAGTCAAAAGAGTAAAGGGAGCATTAATACTTGGTATTGCTCTTACAACAATAATGGCTATTCCAATCGGTAGGATATGGGGTGATGCTACAGCAATAAATTTCGGTACTGCTACCTTGGTAACATTTAATGGGATTTTTTCAGCTCCTGATTTTAGTGTCTTTATGAAATTGGATTTTATTAATTCTCTTTCATTAGCAATGTGGCCTGTGATATTTGCATTCTTATTTACAGATATGTTCGATTCTATCTCCACATTTATTGGAGTATCAGAAGCTGCAAATTTGATAGATGAAAATGGCGAACCAAAAAACGTTAAGGAAGCTTTAATAGTTGATGCTCTAGGCACTACTTTTTCAGGACTATTCGGCACTTCAGCAGCAACGAGTTATATTGAATCTGCGACAGGCGTAGAAGAGGGCGGTAGAACAGGATTAACTTCTATTGTTGCCGGATTATTGTTTCTTCCATTTATGTTTCTATCTCCACTGCTTTCTGTAGTACCATCTATTGCCACTGCTCCCGCACTTATACTTGTTGGTGTTTTTATGATGAAACCGATTACAAAAATTCACTGGGATCAATTTGATGATGCTATTCCAGCGTTCTTTGGAATGATTTTAATTCCACTTACCTATTCTATTACTCAAGGTATAATTTGGAGTTTTATTTCGTGGACTTTTATAAAACTTGCAGTAGGAAAGAAAAATGAAGTGAGTTGGATGCTTATTGTAATTGATATATTAGCAATACTACTATTAGTGTTATAGTTCTTAAAAATACAACAGCCGCATTGAATGCGGCTGTTGTTATTTAATTTCAAATTGAGGTCGGTAAAATTATCTATTCGAGGTAAGTATATCCGTAAAGACCTGATCTATAATTAGACAAAAATTCTTTTCCCTCTTCAGCAGAAATTTTACCTGCTTTGACAGATGAAGTAACCCAAGTCTCTACAATCCTAACTAATTTCTTTGCATCATATTGGACATAATCCAAAACTTCGGCAACCGATTCACCATCGATAATCTGGTCTATTGTATAACCATTTTCATCAACCGAAATATGAACTGCATTAGTATCGCCAAATAGATTATGAAGATCACCGAGTATTTCTTGATAAGCTCCAACTAAGAAAACACCTATATAATAACTCTCCTTGTTATTTAGCGAATGCACCGGTAAATAATAAGAGAAATTTCGTGTAGAGATGAAATTATCAATTTTACCATCGGAATCACATGTAATATCTTGAAGTGTCGCGGTTCTATCTGGTTTTTCTTCTAATCTCTGAATTGGAATTATCGGAAATATCTGATCAATAGCCCATGCATCAGGTAAGGATTGAAATAAAGAAAAGTTACAGAAATATTTATCTGATAATAATTTTTTAAGGTAAAGTAATTCTTCCGGAAAATGTTTGAGCTCGTTTGTCATCTGATTAATCTCTTTGGCTATCGACCAAAAGAGGCGTTCAATTTGTGCACGAGTTTTAAGTTCCAGCAAACCTAAAGAAAATCTTTCTAATGCTTCTTCCCTTATTTGGAGTGCATCATGCCATACTTCTAACATTTTAGGTTGATTAAGTGATTCCCAGATAGCATATAAATCGCGGACTAATTCGTGATCGTCCTGTGTTACTTCTTCATTATCATCATCCCATACAGGCACACTCGAAGATTCTAATACTTCAAAAATTAAAACTGAATGATGAGCGGTAAGCGATCTGCCCGATTCAGTAATTATATTTGGATGAGGAATTTTATTTTTATCAGATACGTCTGCCATTGTGGAGACTGCATCATTTAAGTATTCTTGAATGCTATAATTGACGCTGCTATCACTGCTTGAAGAGCGTGTGCCATCATAATCAACACCGAGTCCACCTCCAATATCAACAAACTCGACTTTGAATCCGTTCTTATGAAGTTGCACATAAAACTGTGATGCCTCACGAAGTGCAACTTTGAATCTTCTTATTTTATTTATCTGACTGCCGATATGGAAATGAACCAACTTAAGACTATCTTTCAATTTATTCTTTTCCAAGAGATCGAGTGCTTCGAGAAGTTCGCTTGAAGTTAATCCGAATTTACTTACATCACCACCGGAGTCTTCCCATTTACCGCTGCCCGATGAGGATAGTTTTACTCTAATACCAACATTCGGTTTTATTTTATGTTTCTTTGCAATTTTGATTAATAAGCGGAGTTCATTTAGTTTTTCTACAACCACAAAAATTCTGCGACCCATCTTTTGAGCTAATATTGCAAGTTCTATATAAGCTTCGTCTTTATATCCATTACAGATAATAAGAGAATCATTATCAGTATTGATTGCAATTACTGCGTGGAGTTCCGGTTTCGACCCGGCTTCGAGACCGATATTAAATTTCTTGCCGTGTGCTACTATCTCTTCAACAACTGGACGCATCTGATTAACTTTAATAGGGTAGATGATATAATTCTGAGCTTTGAAATTATATTCTTCGGCAGCTATCTTAAAACTGCTTGCCATTTTTTCAATTCGGCTATCTAAAATATCCGTAAATCTTACGAGCACAGGAGTCGATACATCTTTTAATTGAAGCTCATCTACTAATTCTCTTAAATCAACAGCAGAACCATTTTTACGGGGGGTTACTTCGACATTTCCTTTGTCATTGATTTGGAAATAGTTTATTCCCCATCCATTAATATTGTACAGTTCGGCTGAATCTTCAATACGCCATTTTCTCATTCTTACTCTTTTCTTTAAAATATTTATTCAAAAAACAAATATATAAAATTCCACTAAGTATTTTATAAAATGTGTAAAAATCATTTTCCAAAATGAAGAGTGAGTAGCAAAATGAATTTTTCTGATTTTTTTCTTATATTGATTAGTTATATATTTTTTAATTAGGAGTTATGTGAAAGAAATTAGAAACATCGCAATAATAGCACACGTTGATCATGGAAAGACGACTTTAGTTGACCAGATTTTAAAACAATGTAGTGTATTTAGGAAAAATCAGGTGGTAAGAGATCAATTTCTCGATTCAAACGATATTGAAAGAGAAAGAGGTATTACCATTCTCGCAAAAAACATCAGCATACCATACAAAGAACATAAAATAAATGTTATCGATACACCCGGTCACGCCGATTT